>Ga0209099_1001248_pt1 | contig 26252 bp, 17 predicted proteins | sample AD_JPNHW2_MetaG_FD_184430 | JGI IMG/M metagenome (GOLD analysis project Ga0209099, IMG submission 184430) | Active sludge microbial communities of municipal wastewater-treating anaerobic digesters from Japan - AD_JPNHW2_MetaG (SPAdes) (version 2) | ecosystem: Engineered > Bioreactor > Anaerobic... | reverse complement strand
GCCGCCAGGGCGAGGACGTCAAGGGCTCTCAACGCGGCGATCCGGAAAGCCTTCAGTTCTGTCACGTCCGATGACGCCCTGTCTTGGTTTGTCTCGTGCGGCTATAGATTTAATTAATATGCTCTAGCGGGCAACGTTGCCGATTCGATGCCTGAGCGGCACAACTTTGGAAAGGGCGCAAAATGCTGAACGTTCGGAGACGGGTTTGGGCTGGGGTGCTGTCGGTGATGGCGGCGTGGCCGGGTTTAACGGCGGAGGAGGCGGTCAACATCGGCGGCCGGCGCGAGCTGTTTGTGGACCGCGCGCTGATCGGCAAGACGGCGGGCGACCTGCGTCTGGCTCTGCATCATCCCGAACGCCGGGAGATCGTGCTCGAGACCGACAAGCCGTGGGAAGGCAACGCCTCGGGCTATCAGTCCGTTCTCTACGCAGACGGAAAGTACCGGATGTACTACCGCGGGATGAACTACGGCAAGGGGATGGGGGTGAGCGATACGACGGTTGAAGACCACGAGTGGGTCCTCTGCTATGCCGAAAGCGCGGACGGCATCCGCTGGACACGGCCGGAGCTCGGCATCTGCGACTTTCATGGCTCGAGCGCGAACAACATCATTCTGAACGGGGCCATGGTCAAGCCGTTTGCGGCCAATCCCGCCTGCACGGCTGTCTTTATCGACACGAATCCGGCGTGCCCCGCCGATCAGCGGTTCAAGCTGGTTCTGACAAATGAAGATCGGAAGGACGCGGAGCATTTCGGGGTGCATGTGATGGCTTCGGAAGACGGCGTCCACTTCACGATGCTGACCAAGAAAAGGTGCATTTCCGACGGGATGTTCGATTCGCAAAACACGATCTTCTGGGATCCGGCCGCCAAGAAATATCGAGCCTATTACCGCTATTTCAGAGACGGATTCCCGCAAGGAATCCGCGATATTATGACCAGCGCGAGCGAGGACATCGCGAGCTTTCCCCCCGGCAAACCGGTTGCGCGTGAGCAGGGCAAGGAGCATGCGCTTTATACCAATCAGATGCAGCCGTACTACCGTGCCCCGCACATCATCCTCGGCTTCCCGATGCGCTACTGCGACCGCGGCACGAACGCCTGGGCCTGGCCAGCCCTTTCGGCGCTGCCTGGCGTGGAGAATCGGCAGGCGCGTTCGGCCAAGTCGAATCGGTATGGGACTGCGGTCACCGATGGCGTGCTGCTGGTGAGCCGCGACGGCGAAAACGTCCGGCTCTGGGAAGAAGCCTTTATGCGCCCCGGCCCCCGAGCTAGGGAAAGCTGGGTCTACGGCGACAACTTCATCTTTTGGGGATTGGTCGAGACGGCCTCCCATCTGGGCGACGCGCCGAACGAGATCAGCCTGTATTCAACCGAGGGATACTGGGAAGGGAACAGCACCAAAATACGCCGGAGCACGCTGCGCTTGGACGGCTTCGTCTCGGCTCAGGCCTCGGCGGCCGGCGGCGAGCTGGTCACAAAGCCTTTGATCTTTGCGGGAACGGCGCTCTCGATCAATTTCGAAACCGGCGGACCGGGTGAGCTGAGAGTGGAAATTCAGGATCCGGACGGCAAGCCGCTTCCCGGCTTCACGTTGGACGACGGCTTCCCGATCTTCGGCGACCACATCGATTTTCCGGTCGCGTGGAAGCGCAAAGGGACGGATGTGGGCGCGTTGGCGGGGAAACCCGTGCGGCTCAGGTTTACGCTCAGGGATGCTGACCTGTACGCCTTTCAGTTTGGAGGCGCCGTGAATGCCGCCGCCAGCGCGGTTTACAAATAGTGTAGCCAATGATCGGCTCGGCACAGCCTTGCCCTTGTGCAAATGGTCGATTTGCTGGCGAGGCTGAGCCGAGCCGTCTCGTGTGGGGCGAAACGCTCAGACGAGCGGGAGGCGTAAAAACAACATAAAAACAGAATTCTATTTGGACGAACTTTATTTGTTGTCCGGACTGCTATACTTCTCGTGTTAAGTGGAGGCAGGGCAGAAGTATGCGTGACAGCGTAACGGGAATGAAACGGCTTTTCGCGTCAGTGTGCGTTTTGTGCGGGCTGGCCTTGGGAGGCTGCGCCGGCTGGGGCGTTCACGCGCCGGAGGGCGGCTGGGCGTGCCGGTGCGGCCGCATTGTGCCGGTCACTCGGGGAACGGGGAACGACACCGAGGCGGCTTGGTCCCCGGATGGCACGCGCATCGCCTTTCAGACGGACCGCGAAGGCGATTTGGACATCGCCGTAGCTGATTTGGCGAGCGGGGCGGTCACGCCCCTAGTTGCGGGCGAAGGACAGGCCTGCTATCCCGCGTGGACACCAGATGGCGCGGTGGTCTACGCCTTCGGGCGTCACGAGGGGACCGCGACGCAGGCTGCCGCCGCGAAAGCCGATTGCGGATATGGGCTACGGCTGTGGAAGCCGGGCGGGGGTCGGGTGCTGACGCAGGGGTACTGGCGCGATTACACGCCGAGCGTCACGGCGGCCGGCGACGCGGTGTATTACGCCTCGACCTGCGGCGAAGCCGGGGACGGCGTGGCACTCTGGCGGATGGGGCTTTCGCCGGGCGTGGCCGGCGAGCGCCTGTTGCGGCTGGACGGCGACGCAGGCGGGATGGTCCAGCCTTCGCTCTCGCCGGACGGACGGATCCTGCTGTGGGCGCAGCTGAACAATTTTCGCCAGAACTGGCGGCTGTGTGCGGCGCTGAAAACGAACCTCAGCGACTCCGTGTTTCTGACGCCGCCCGAAATGGGTGCCTACGCCCCGCGCTGGTCTCCGGACGGGGGGCGGGTGGCGTTCACCGGGTTCCGCAGGGGAGACCCCGGCTGGGGCGTCTATCTGCTGGAGCCCCGCTCCGGCGCGCTGTCGCGTCTGGAGACTGGCGCCGGGAATTCGCGGAGCCCCGCTTGGTCCCCTGACGGGACGGAGCTGGTCTTTGAAAACAATCGCACGGGGAGCTGCAAGCTTTACCGGACGCGGGTGTCCTGCGGCGGAAAGCCTGCGGCGCGAACGAAAACAGAGGAGAGCCGGGTGGACGCACGCCTGGTGCGGAAGGAGGGGGCAGCGGAGCTGGTTTCAGGCAACGGCACGCACGTGGCTGGCGCTGTTGCGCCAGGCCAAGAAGCTCTTTCGTTTGACCGGCCCGGGGGGCTTGATTTTGGGGCGGGGTCCTTCTTTGTCCGGCTGACGCTGACGGTCAGCGCGCGCGAGGGCGGCGCGCGCATCGCGGCCGTCGGACACTATGCGGAGCATGCGATGGGCTGGCAGGTCTATCTCAGCGACGAGCATCGAATCTGGTTCCACGCGCGCGATCCGAAAGGCGTGTTCATCGGCGCGGAGTCCGACGCGCCCGTCGCTCTGGGCCGGCCGGTCCAGGTGCTGGGGATCCGCGACGCGGACGGGACGGTGAGACTTTACGTGGACGGCAAGCCGCAGAAGCGACGCGGCGCGGGCGCGACACTCGTTTACGGGCCGGCGCTGAAGCTGTGTCTGGGGCAGCAATGGAATGGCGGCATGCGCCTCAACGGGCGGGTGACGGACTTCGCGTGTGGGCGAGGCTATCCCGCCGGCGTGCCGCAGCTGATGACGCGCGAGCGCCTGTTTGAGGAGGTGGCCCCATGAGGCTTTATAGTGTTTTAGTGTCCGCGCTGATCGCCGGGTCGCTGTCTCGCGCGGCTGAGCGGTTCGAGTCGGCGGCGCTGGTGGACAGCCTGGATTTCGCGGCGGAGAAAAACAAGGCGGGGGACTTTCTGTTCGACACCGAAACGGCGGCAGGGAACCGGGCGGTGCTGGAGCATGTGCTGCTGACCGGGGCGAACACGATTCTCTGGCGCAATTGCGTGGGCGGAACCATGCGCTATCAGAGCGAAGAAACCCGCCTGCCCTGGGTCGAGTCGCCGCTCGACAAGCGGCGCTTGCCGGACAGCCGGCCCGTTTACGGGTGGCTGCGGTACTACCAGAGCGAGCCCGACATTTTGCGCGACATGCTCGGCGTGTGCCGGGAGAAGGGGCTGCGCGCGGGCGTGCATTGGCCGTTTGAGGAGACGCACTGGCACAGCTGGACCATCGGGCCGTGGAACTTCGAACACCCGCAGTTTTGGGGCGTGACGGCCGCTGGTCAGGTCTGGCCGGGCCGGTGCAGCCTGGCCTACCCGGAAGTGGTGGCTCACAAGCTGAGGCTGGTGGACGAGCTGCTGGCGCGGGGGACGGACCATTTGTTCATCGATGTGTGGCGGACGGGAGGATGGAGCCCGCGGGACGAATTTGTGCAGCCCGAGATGGAGCGGTGGCGCCAGAGGTTCGGGACGGAGCCTCCTGCAGACGGGGCCGACCCCCGCTGGTGCGCGTTCGTTTCAGAGACCACGCACGCGTACTTTAACGCGGTGCGGCGTCGTCTGGACGGGTCGGGCCGCAAGGTGCGGCTGATGGTGGGGATTCTGGAGGCGGACATCATCAGCGACAAGCCGGACGCGACGCTGCTCACGCGCGGCGTGGATTGGCGGCGGCTGGTCTGCGAAGGCGTCATCGATACGTTGGTGGTGATGGGCGTGAAGTGGGACACGTCCCGCCCTTTCGAGAGCACGCGCGAAATCTACAGGAGCGTCTTGGCCGCGTGCGGCGGTCGCTGCGAGGTGCTGTTTCCCGTGTCGATGTACGATTTCACAAAAAAAGGCGTGCCCGGGTATTCGCAGGCGTTGAAGCGCGCTCCCGGCAAGGTCGCAGGCGAACTGCTGAAGCTGGCATGGGAAGAGGGCGCAGACGGCATCTGCATGGAGTGCGTGGACTACAGGAACTATTCGCAAGAGGCGTGTGCAGAGATGCGGGCTGCGCTGAACGGGCCCTGCCGCTTCAAGCGCGGCACCCGGTGACAGGGCTGGCCGCGCGGCAAAAACAACACAAAAGTAGAATTCTTGTTTCATGAACGTTTAGTTTGCCACACGTGCTTATAGTATTCCCATGACTGGGTTAGGCTTTTGGGTGTGGCGTCATCTGGCAGCTCATAGAGGAGGTCGGTGATGAGACAGGTTAGTGCGCGTTTGGCGGGCTCTGCGGTCGCTTGGATGGCCTTCGCCGCCGGCTGTGCGGTCGCAGCGGACTACAGCTGGTTGGGGGGCGGGACAGATAATAATTGGACCACGCCGGAGAACTGGCAGGGCGGGACTGGCTTCCCTGGCGCGGCGGGCGATGTTGCCACGGTGACGGCGGCGAACTCGATCCGGCTCAACACCAGCGGCGTCGTGACGCTCGGCCGGATTCAGCTCGCTTCGGCAACTCCCAAGACGGTCACGGTCACCGGCGACGCGGGCGCGGGCTTCACGTTCAGCGGGCTCGCCGCGCCGGGCAGCGGCATCACGGTGGACGGGAACATCACGAATCGGCTGGTTTTGGGCCCTGAGTTCGTTATTCCGAGCCGCATCGATAAGATGGGAGCCGGTGCCGTGGAATTCACAGGCACTCAAACGTGCTCAGTCGTCGGCGGATACGGATGGGTATTTGGACAAGGACAGAGCATTTATGCGGGCCCCGCATCGCTCCTCGTCGCAAACGGGGTGGTTGGCATCGGGAACGCCTCGAGCACGGCGACCGTGGTTCTGACCAATCAGGCCGCTTGGACCGTGAATCGTATTGAACTCGGCGTTTCGTCGGGGCTGAACACATTAGGAATCTTGTGTCAGGATGCGGACGAGTGTTCGGTTACGGTCGGACAACTGGTGCTGGGAAACATGAATTCTTCGGGGGGCACAAACGGGATCTATCGTCTGCACAAAGGAGCGCTGACGGCGAACATTCTGACGGTCGGATACGCGAGTCCCTGTCAGTTTGAGCAAAGCGGCGGAAGTCTGGCCGCGGCATCTGTGAAGGTCAAAAACGGCACCTTTTACCAGGACGGCGGCGTTTCGGTCATATCCTCTTTTGCAGTCGGCGACACCAACATTGTTCCGTCTGTCACACTGGCGGGCGGCCGGATGTTGATAAACAGCGACATTACGACTCCTTGGATTCAGGAAAAGCAGGGGTTCGATTTTTCCGGCGGAGTTCTGCAGGTGACGAACTCCTGTTCCTGTTTAATTCCGCTGCGCCTGAGCGGGACGCCCACATTTGACACGCCGACCTCCGGAAAAGGCCTGACGCTGAGGGCCGGCTTTTCAGGGCGTGCGGATATCGTTAAGGCGGGAAGCGGTGCTGTGGGTTTGGGATCGGGACTGGCCGCCCAGCTTTCGGGAAGCCTGACCATCAGCAATGGCGTTTTCAACATGGGGGCAAACACGTTGCTCGAGAGCTATGGACCGTCTGCCGAACCGCTCGGCATGAAAATCTGCAATGGCGGCATCTTCCGCCTGTCAGACATCAATTCGGTGGTCACCGTGCCTCTGGCGCTAGATATCGAGGCCGGCGGCAAGATCGATTTTTCTTATTCGTCCTACTACAACCGGGGCATTGTGGTCGCACGCTCGATCGTCACGAACGGTGTCTCCTTGCCGCCGGGCAGATACACCACCGCCCATGGATTTGTGAGCGGCCCGAACGCTTCGTGCTCGGTGGTAATCCCCGTCAACTGGACCGGCGCGGGTGACGGCGTCTCGTGGAGCGATGCCGCGAACTGGGATGGCGCGGTCCCGAACTCCGCCAGCGCCGTGGCAGACCTTTCTAACGCGCGGCAGCCGGTTCGGCTCGACAGCGCCGTGACGCTGACCTGTCTCGTGTACAACCCGCAGGGCACAAACCGTTCGCTGATGCTGACGGGCAGCGGCTCGCTGACGATCAGCACCGGGTTCAGCGTCGCGCCCTGCGTCTTTGTCGGCCCGGGCCGTTCGCTCACGATCGATGTGCCGCTTGAGCGCACGCCTGCGGGATCGACGCTCGCGATCGTCGGCGGGGGCTCCGTTACTGTCACGAAAAAGTTCCCTGGCATCACGGCCGGTCAGGGTGCGTCATTTTCGCTGTACGGCGACTTGGTGTTCGCGGGCGCGGCCACGATGGATTCGTTCTTGGGCCTATGGCGCCATGAGCTGAACAGCACCGGCTCGGTAATCTTCACGAACGGGTGCCAACTGGCCTGCCAGCGCATCTTGAACAACCCGTCGGGGTTCTATCCGCTGAGGCAGGTCTACCACGACGGCGGCTGCGTGACGTGCGGCGATGTCTACTTCACCCGACACAACGGGGACTCGGCGGCTCCCTACACGTATTTCATGCGTTCCGGTACGCTGACGACGACGAACGCCAACGGCGTTTGCTTGGGCGTTTATTACACCGGTACATGGGCGCGCTATTCAGGCGGGTCGTTTGTCATGAGCGGCGGCACGGTCAACACGGCAAGGCTGGCCTTGGGCATGCCGGACAGCGTGCTCGACCTGCACGGAGGCGACGTCTATCTGGGGTCGGGCGGAATCATTTCGACCACGAATAACCAGGGGACAATCAAGCTGGGCGGCGTTGCGCTCCGGACAACGGCGAACTGGTCGTCGTCTTGGAAGATGGAGTTGACTGGCGTGTGCGGCAACACGCTGATCGACACGGCGGGTAGCACGGTGACGCTGGGCGGCGCGCTGTCGGGCGCGGGCGGCTTGGTCAAAACGGGCGCGGGTACGCTGGCCCTCAACGGTGTGACGAACACCTTCACTGGACCGCTCGTCGTCGCGGGTGGAACGCTGGCCTGCGGGGCGGCGTCGGTATTCAACGGCGTATCCGAGATCACCGTCACAAACGGCACGCTGGCTTTGAACGGAACAGTGCTGTCCTCCAATGTGATTCTGCGCGTGGCAAGTGCGGCTAATCTGACGTTGGCGGCTGGCAAGAGCTTGGCGGTTGACCGTCTGCATATCAGTGGCGTTTGTCAACCGGCGGGCACCTATACGTTCGGCTCGGGCACGGTTACGGTTAACCCGACGGCCAAGATCGTCTGGACGGGTGCGGCCAACGCCGGGGCGTTGTGGTCGACGCAGAATAACTGGACCAACACGGCGGTCGTTCCGGATGGCGCGAATGTGACGCTAGACTTCGGATACTCGGCGCTTGCTGAGGACGACAGCATCGTTTTGGATGTGTCGCCGGGGGTGACGCTGACCAACCTCATTTATGATCACGGCGTGCCCGGGTGCGTGTTGACGATCACCTGTCCTGAGTCGGTGACCAATGTTCTGACCTTTGTCTCCAACGGCGTGATCCGCGTTGAGGAAAGCCAAACGCTGGTGCTGGACGCGAACGTGTATCTGAGCGGCAACCTCTACAAGACAGGCTCGGGCACGCTCGTTCTCAATCGGCGCACTTATTCGGGCAGCGCTGATGCAGCCTACACCTTGTTTATCCGTGAAGGCCAGGTCGTTGGATGCGGCGAAATCAATTTTCTCAAAGTGCAGCCGGCTTTGGCGTCCGATCTGGTCCCGCCTCCCGAATTTGTTCTCGAAGGGGATCGCGCGGTGTTGCGGAACAAGGCTTTTCCTCTGCCGGGATACTGGATCAGCAACTATGAGCAAGGCGTTTTCACGCAGAGGGGCGGGACCGTCGATCTGTCGGTCTTGCCTGACGCGTTCGCTAATGCGGGGGTCGGTTTCATGATTGCCGGAGGCGTCGGCACAAAAGGTGTCTATGAGCTCGCCGGCGGGCAACTGATCTCGTGCGTCACGCGCCCGGCCTTCCTTGCTGGGAATTTTGCCGAAAGTGTTTTTAACCAGAGCGGCGGCACCTCGACTCTATACAATCTTAATCTGACTCGGGCTTGGCCGATGACAGGCGGCTATGGCGCTCTGAACCTTTCGGGCGGGACGCTGCGTCTGGGCGGAACGGTTGTGAAAGGCTACAGCGCGGGCTCGGTGAACTTCTCCGGCGGGCGGGTTGAATCCGTCTCAGCCGGCACGGTTTTTGAGGCGGATGTGCCGGTCTCCCTGGCGACGGGCGCATCGGGCGATGTGACGTTTGCCCAAGCCCAAGCATCGTACACGAATACGCTGATCGGCACGCTTTCAGGCTCAGGCGGCTTGGGTCAAGCGGGGCCCGGTACGCTGGCGCTGAACGGCGTCAACGCGTTCGCAGGGCGCGTCACGGTTCAGGGTGGAACCTTGCTCGTCAACACCGAGCTTGAGAATGCCCGGGAACTTTTCGTGGACGGCGGAAAGCTGGAGGTTCTGGCGGGTGTTCCCGCGCTGACCAACCTCTCGCTACGGGCGGCAGGATCCGCGGTCCGGATCGACGGCTCCGCCGTGCCGTTTTCGGACGGGCTCTCGCTGAGCCTGGCGCAGGGCATCGTGGCCGAGTTGGACTTTGACGGCATCGTGGACATCGGCGGGCTGATTTTGGACGGCGTGGCTAAATCGCCTGGCCTGTACGGCGGAGTCGCTTCGGAGGCCCCCGTCAAACCGTCGTCGGGGTATTTCGCTGGGACGGGGACCCTGCGTGTGCTCCGCGGACCCCCGCCTCAGGGGACGATCCTCTCGATCCGGTGAGCGGAAAACTGAAATGATGAAAATAAGACAAAGCCTGTCTCAGGTGGCGATGCTCGTCTGTTTGTGCGCCGCCGGGTTTCCGCTTTACGGGCAGCCGTCTGCCGCCCTGAACACGGCGCGGCTTCTTTCGGAGGCGCGCGGGCCGGTGCGCATCGTCTGCTTCGGCGACAGCATCACCGGGACGTATTACCACAGCGGCAACAGGCGGGCCTGGCCGGAGATGCTCAAGGTGGCGCTGGCCAGACTCTACCCGAAGGCGGACGTCGAGGTCCTCAATGCGGGTGTCAGCGGAAACACGAGCGCCCAAGGGCTGGCGCGCCTGCAGAAGGATGTGTTGGCCCGCAAGCCGCATCTGGTGATCGTCATGTTCGGCATGAACGATCTGGCCTACGGCGCGGCTACCCCGGAACAGGATGCGGCCCGAAAAGCGGGATTTGCCGGCAACCTGAAAGCGATGACCGAAGCGTGCCGGACCGTTGGAGCGGAGGTGCTGCTGTGCACGCAGAACCCCGTCTATCCCGACGCCGTCCCCCTGCGCCCGCCGGAGCGGGTGGGCGAGTTCGCCGGCCTCATCCGGCAGACGGGCGCGGCGCTCAAGGTCCCGGTCGCCGACATTTACACGGAGTGGGAAGCGCTGAGAAAAACGGAGGAGCGTTCCTGGCGGCTGCTGATGAGCGAGACCATCCACCCCTCGATGGCGGGACACAAACGCATGGCCGAACGGGTGGCTGCAACGCTTGCGGGACGCCCGATTTCGCTTGCGGACGTCCGGGCGGAACAGCCGGTCTGCGGCGGGCTCATCGCGCGCCTGACGGAAGGCAAGCCGGTCACGCTGGACGTGCCCGCGCCGCTTGCGGCCGGCGCGCGCGCGATGGTGCTGCGACGTTTTCCCTCCGCAGACGTTGCGGTTGTGTCCGCCCCCGAAAAAGCCGCGTCTTTGAAGGCGCGGGCCGATGGGTATCAAGGGGTGCGTAACCGCAAGCCGGATCTCGTCTTTGTCTCGCTTGCGCCGGATGAACTGGACGTCGGCGATGAGGAGTCGTATGTTCGGCAGGTGTCTTGGATGGTCAACTGGGCGCTGCCCTTCGACGGAGCAGCCTGGACAGCGGTGGGCGTGGACCCCGCATTGCTGGGCCGGGGCCTGACGCCAAAGCAGCGGGAAGGCGCTGAGCTGTTGCGCGAAATAGTGCGGGGCCATGATCTCGACTGGATCGGTCCGACGTCCGGTGCCTCCGTCAAGCTTCAGGACGCGCTGGACCATTGGTTCGACGCACAGGTCGGGAAAAACCGCACCGCACACCAAAAGGGAGAAGGAACATGACGTCGGATAGGGGGTTTGAAAAGGAAAGAAAAATAGCGGTCAGCGTGCGACAGGTGTGTTTAGCCGCGGCGTTGGCGGCGTGTTGGTCGTGGCCGGTTTTTGCGCAGGACGTGCCTGTCCGCACGCTCGAACTGCCGCCGGGAGCGGGAAATCCGCGAAACAGCGAGGGCTCGTTCGTGTCGCTCAAGGACGGGCGCATCCTCTTTGTCTACTCGCACTACACGGCGGGCAGCGGCGGGGATCACGATCCGGCCCATCTGGCCGGACGGTATTCCTCGGACGGCGGCAGAACATGGACGGCGCAGAACCGGGTCATCGTTGAAAACGAAGGCGGCATGAATGTCATGTCCGTGAGCCTGCTCCGCTTGCAGAACGGCCAGATCGCGCTCTTCTACCTGCTCAAAAACAGCGAGCAGGACTGCCGCCCGCTGATGCGGCTTTCGGCCGACGAGGGCGCGACGTGGGGCGCGCCGGTGACGTGCATCACGGATGAGGTTGGCTATTACGTTTTGAACAACGACCGGGCGATCCAGCTCAAAAGCGGACGGCTGGTGTTGCCGATTTGTCTCCACTGGGGGCAGGGCGCGCCCAAGACGGACTGGCAGGGAACGCTCATGTGTTATTTGTCGGACGACAACGGCAAGACCTGGCGCCGCAGCAAGACCGCGCAAAAGGGCTATGACGCGGCCGGCAAGCGCGTCACCACGCAGGAACCCGGCGTGGTCGAGCTCAAGGACGGGCGCGTGATGATGTTCATCCGCGCGAGCGGCGGATGCCAGTATCTCGCTTACTCGGAAGACGGGGCGGACACATGGAGCGCGCCCGTCGCCTCGGACATCAAGTCGCCGGTCTCGCCCGCCTCGATCAAGCGCCTGCCCTCGACCGGAGACCTGCTGCTGGTCTGGAACGATCATGCCGACACGCCCGCGAGCCTGAGCGCCCGGCGCGTGCCCCTGAGCACGGCGCTTTCGAAGGACGACGGCAAGACGTGGAGCAGCGCCAAGGTCCTCGAGGGCAACGCGCTGGGCTGGTACTGTTACATCGCGATCTATCCTATGGACGACGCGGTGTTGCTCGGTTACTGCGCGATGTCCAACCTCGCGCACTCGCGCGTCACGCGCGTGCCGGTCTCGTGGCTTTACGCGGGGAAGCCCGCCGTGCTTTCGGTTCACCGGCGGGACGTGTCAGACCTGTTTGAAGGTTCGCCCGCGGGGCCCCTTGCACGCGTGGAAACCCCGCTGGGCGTGTGGAGCGCGGAGCCGGGCCACGCCGAGGTTTACAGCTATGCGCACGGCAAGGGAGTCCGCATCTTGGGAGGCACGGAGCGGACGGTTCTGCTGACTCTGCCGCAGGCGGTGGCGTGCGGCGCCCTTTCTTCGCTTGGCGTTGAGCGGTTTACGCAGCGCGCCCCTTATGCGTTCGTCGTCGAAGCCAAGACGGACGCGGGGTGGCAGAAAATCGGCGAGCAGGGCGCGGCCACGGCCGTGGGACAGCCACACAAAATACGGCTTCAGGCGCCTGAGCTACAGGCGTCGCAATTCCGTTTCCGGTGTACTTCGGCCCTGGGTGCGATTATTGTGCCGGGGGTCAATCTTCACGGCTACTTCAACGACTAAAGGATAACCATGCGAAAGAGAGTGTATTCTGCCTCGATCACGCCGCTGACGGCGGACGGGGCGCTCGATGTCGAAGGGCTGAACAAAATCTTCGACCGCAACAGCCGCCATGGCGTCGACGGCATTTTCATCTTGGGCTCGATGGGCGAGTGGAACCAGTTCAAGGACGACTTCCGCGACCGTCTGATCGCGGAAAGCGCGAAAGCGGCGGCGGGACGGGTCGAGTTGCTGGTCGGCATCACGGCCGCGAGCACGCCGCACGCGCTGGCGAACTTGAAACGTGCCTCCTCCCATGCGTTTGACAGCTATGTGTTCATGCTGCCGAAGGTGGCGGAAGCGGGCGACCCCGTCCGGGACGTGTGCGCCGTGCTGGACGCCGCGGACCGCCCCGTCTACTATTACCACTGCCCGCCGAACAACGGGATCAACCTTTCGCTGGCGCAATTCGAGGCGATTCTGTCGCATCCGAATCTGAAAGGGATCAAGAATTCGGCCAGCAACATGTGGCTGCGGCGCGAGCTGATCCTGCTGAAACAGGAGAGGGGGCTGACCCCCGTCTTGCTGGAAGGGCAGGAGTGGGCGGCAGACGAGGCCCTGCTCGTCGGTTATGACGGCATGCTCTGCGGCATGGGCGCGCTGGGATCGAAGATGATGGTGGGCATCGCGCGGGCTGTGGACGCGGGCGATGCCACCGAAGCGGTGCGGCTCCAGAACCGCTTCATCCGGCTTTTCCACGGCGTGTACGGGCCGAACCTGGAGACGGTCTGGGTGGGGCAGAAATACGCGCTGAAATGTCTCGGGCTGTGCGCGTCTGAGCTGACGCTGGCGCAGGGGATGGAGGCGCTGACCGAGGCGCGCAAGCGCGAGATCGAGGCGTGCCTGGCGGAATTCCGCGACGAATTGGACTGAAAAATGAGTTTGCGATATCGGGAAGCAGGCGAGCTGCACAAGGACTTCCACGGCAGCATGAATGCCGCCGTGGAATACGTCGGCAGCCGGTACGGGCGGGAGGGGCTGCGCCAGGTGTTCAAAAGCACGGCTCAGCGGGTCTACCGTTCGATTTACGAAAAGCTGAAGACTGGCGACTGGAGCGAGCTGGTCGAGCATTGGCGGTATTTTATGACGCGCGAGGGCGCGGACTATACGCTCGAGGTCTCGGAACGGAATGTGGTGTTGACGGTAAAGGTATGCCCTGCCGTCGCGCATCTGCGCAAGCTGGGGCTGAAGCCGTCGGCGTTTTTCTGCGACCAGACGGTTCTGTTGAACGAGGCGTGGTGCGACGGCACGCCCTTCGAGGCAGTCACGGAGCTTACGGGCGAGGGAAGCTGCGTTCAGATAATCCGGAAACGCCCAACATTCAACGCTCAAGGATATGGAAAATGATTCCGAGTGATCAGTTCGTCCGCTTCTACAACGAGGTCTTCAAGTTTCTGGAGGCGCAGGGCGGAACGGCGCTTGCGGACTATTACCGCATCGTCTCTGGACAGCAGGAAATGCACTGCCTGGAACTGTTCAAGACACAGGGGCTGGCAGGGATGAAGGCCTATTGGGACCGCATCGCGGTGGAGGAGAACTGCGACATGCAGGGCACGCTGTATGCGGACCGGTACGAGCTGGTGATGAGCCGTTGCCCAAGCTTGAGCAAGGCGCTGGACAACGACGCGGGCGCGTTTCCGCGCTATTGCGACCACTGCCCCGGCTGGATCATCCCGCTGCTCGAAAAAGCGGGGTATTCTTGCGAATACGACATCATCGACCGCACGGTGCCGCGGTGCCGCATGGTCATCTATCCCGCGGGGCCTGACCGGCCCTCGCGCGTGCAGGTCAGCGGCAAGAAGCCGGAATAGAGAGACTCGTCGGAGCTGGACAGCCGCCGGAGTGCAGACCGGGGGCGCGGACGAGGCGGTCCGCGCCCCGAGCGAGATCGGCCTCTCTGACGCTGCCCAACCATCGGAGAGCGCGAAATCCTCGCCGCCGTCAGCAGTCGTTTGCGCACCAGACTTCCCCCTCGCCCGAAGAAAAGATAGTATAACGGACGTTGGAATTCTGCGGGCGCGGGGAGATGTCGCGCGGCCGGTTTCGGCTTGTGCGGGAAATTCGGGATAATCAGTTCAAACAAGGGGGATGTATGAAACGGATGGGATGGATCGTCTTGGGGCTGACGGTCGGTTTCGCAGGGAGCGGCCGCTCGGCCGACGCGTTCCGCGCAGGCGCCGCAAAAGGCAACATCACGCCGGAGTTGGGCCAGGCGATCGTCGGCAACTTCCTGACCTCGCCGGCCAGTCACGTGCATGACGACCTGTGGGCCCGCTGCCTGGCGCTGGAGGAGGGGACAACGCGCGTGGCCTTTGTTGTCTGCGACCTGCTGCAGTTCGGGCGTGACGTGAGCGACGAGGCCCGGCGGCTGGTGCAGGAGGAGACCGGCATGCCCGCCGGAAACATCCTCGTTTCCGCGGTGCACACCCATTCGGGGACCAGCGCGTATCAGCCCGCCTACAAGAAGTTTGTGGTGCGCCGCATCGCGGACACGGTCCGCTGCGCCCTCAACAACCTCGCGCCCGCCCGCATCGGCTGGGCCACCGCGAACGAGCCGCGCCACGTCAATAACCGGCGCTGGTATCTGAAGCCTGGCACCGTGCCGGCAAACCCCTTCGGCGGCACGAACGATGTGGTGAAGATGAACCCGGATCGCTGCAGCAAGAACCTCGTCAAGCCCGCCGGACCGACCGACCCCGAGATCTGCCTGATCGCCGTGCAGACGCCCGAGGGCCGCCCGATCGCGCTCCTCGCGAACTACACGCTGCACTATGTGGGCGGCGTGCGCGGCTCGGACATCTCGGCCGACTATTTCGGGATGTTCAACGACCGCATGCAAGAGCTGCTGGGCGCGGATCGCCAGGACCCGCCCTTCATCTCCATCCTGAGCAACGGCGCCAGCGGCGACATCAACAACATCGATTTCACCAAGCCGGGCGAGAAACTGCCGCCGTACGGGAAGATGCGGATCGTGGCCGACGACGTGGCGCAGAAGGTCCACGCGGCCTACCAGACGATCCAATGGCGCGACCGTGTGACGCTCGCCGCGGCGTTCGAGGAGATCGAGCTCAAGCTCCGCCGGCCGACACCGGAACAGCTGGCGCGCGCCCGGAACATTCTCGCCCTGAAAAAGGCCGGGACCGAACCGAAGTTGCTGGAAGGCATCTATGCCGAGCGGACCGTGTCGATGAGCGAGCTGCCCGAGAGCGATAAATTCCCGCTGCAGGCTTTCCTCATCGGCGAGGTCGGCATCGTGACCTTTCCGAACGAACCCTTCTGCGAGATCGGTCTGGAGCTGAAGCGCCGCAGCCCGTTCAAGCCGACGTTCGTCGTCGAGTTGGCGCACGGGAGCTTCGGCTACTTGCCCACGCCGGAACAGCACACACTCGGAGGCTACGAGACGTGGCTCGGATCGAACCGTCTCGAGATCGAAGCCTCCCCGAAAATGATCGACCGCCTGCTGGCCATGCTCGCGCGGTTACGGAAGAATTGACATTTCCAGCCGGTTCTTGCACCCTTGTGCCATGATGAAAAGAAGTTGGACGCGGGGGGTGTTGGGGGCTCTCTTGGCAGGATGCGCGGGCGCGGCTTGTGCGGACGAGCCTGCGACAAATCGTGTCGCCGAGGGCGTGGTGACTTATGAGGCGTTCGGGGCCGTTGGCGACGGCGTGGCCGACGACCTGCCGGCGATCTGTGAGGCCCACGCCCACGCCAACCGGCACAGGCTTCGGGTGCGGTCGAACCCCAAAGCCACTTATCAGCTCGGTCGCCGGGCGCTGACCGCCGTCATCGCCACCGACACCGACTGGAGCACGTCGCGCTTCTTGATCGATGACAGCCAGGGCGTCGAAAATCACCGGGCCGCGCTGTTCACGGTCGTTTCTTTGCTGAAATCCGAACCGCTCAAGATCGAGCACCTGTCGCGGGGCCAGGCGAAGCTCGACCTTCACCCGACGAACGACTGCCTGGTCTATGTCGAGAACGCGCGCCGCAAGATCTTCATCCGTCGCGGCCTCAACCAGAACGACGGCACCGCGCAGAAGGAGGTCTTCATCCTGCGGCGGGACGGTGCGCTGGAAGGCGGCATCGACTGGGATTACGACGTCGTCACCCGGGCCGAGGCGCGGCCGATCGACCCTCAGCCCCTGGTCGTGCGCGGCGGCGTCTTCACGCTCGTGGCCAACCGCATGCGGCAGGAGAAGGGCTACAACTACTGGAGTCGCAACATCCGCATCACCCGCTCGAACACCGAGGTCGACGGCCTGACCTGCCGCGTCACTGGCGAGACCGAAGTCGGACACCCCTACGATGGCTTCCTGAACGTTCAGCAGTGTGCCAACATCACGTTGCGCAACTGCTCGGTCGACGGACACAAAACCTACAGCACCATCGGGGCGGCGGGCAAGCCGGTCTCCATGGGCAGCTACGGGTACAGCGCGGGGCATGTCGTGAACTTCCGCATGCTCGGCTGCCGTATGGACCGGATCGACGACCGCAGCCGCTGGGGTGTGATCGGCAGCAACTTCATGAAGAACATCCTGCTGGAGGACTGCGTGCTTTCGCGGATGGACGTGCACCAGGGCGTCTCCGGCTCCTACGTCATCCGCCGCTGCACGCTCGGCTATGCCGGGCTCAACGCGGTCGGGCGTGGCCGGCTCGTCGTCGAGGAGTCGACGCTGCACGGCAGCCATCTGATCACGTTCCGCTCGGACTATGGCTCGCCGTGGGACGGCGACGTCCTGATCCGCGACTGCCGGTGGATTCCCAACGCGGGCGCCCCGGCTCGCCCTGTCCTGTTCAACATGAGCAACGACGGCACGCACGACTTCGGCTACCCCTGCTCGATGCCGCGGGAGATCCGGATCGACGGACTGTTCGTGGACGACGCCAAGCATCCGCCGGACTACGCGGGCCTGACGTATTTCACCGATCCGCTCGGAGCTCCGAAGAAGGAGCGGCCTTATCCCTACGCGCTGACCCAGACGCTGCGCGTGCGCGGCCTCAAGACGGCCAGCGGCAAGCCGCCGCGCGTTTGTGCCAACCCGGAAGTCGAGAAGGCGATCAACGTGGTCGCCGACTAATGCGGGCGGGGTCCGCAACCCTCAGGTAAAACAAGAGGTGCAACCATGAGAAACAGACGGGACTTCATCAAGCAGGCGGCTTTCGCCGGTTTGGGGACGGTGGCCGGGGGATGCATGAACTTCGGCTCCGGCGGCAGGGCTCCGGCGATCGCCGGTGATTTTGGCTGGGGCGTTCTCCTGCATCTCGGCAGCAACATGTGGGGGGATTGGGCACCGGACGGTAACTATCCGTCTTCGCGCGAGGAAGAGCGTAAGATATTCCCGAATCCGAAACCCCGGGAGAACGGCTCGTATCCGAACGTGGTCCGGAACTATCTGGGCGCCGACGAGGCGGTCTGGCGCGAGCAGACCGAATACATGCGCGACGAAGGACTCAACCTCGTCATGATCGACGTGGGCGAGGCGTATGCGTATCCGAGTCATCCCGAACTCTGGGTGAAAGGCAGCTGGGACCCGGACCGGATGCGGGCGGAACTCAAACGTCTCAGGGGATTGGGTCTCGAGCCGGTGCCGAAGCTCAATTTCTCGGCCGGCCATGACATCTGGCTCAAGGAATACCATTACATGACGTCTTCACGGAAATACTACGAGGTCGTCGCGGACCTGATACGGGACGTCTGCGCGGTGTTCGACCGGCCACGGTATTTCCACCTCGGTTTCGACGAGGAGGTTGCCGCCGCCGTCAAGGGCCGGAAGCTGGCTGTCATGCGCCAGGGCGATCTGTGGTGGAATGATTTCAACTTCTGCGTCCGCGAGGTCGAACGGCATGGAACGCGCGCCATGCTGTGGTCCGACAAGATCTGCGGCGGCAAGGAGGATTTCCTCAAGCGGATGTCGAAAGGGGTGCTGCAGGTTCCGTGGTATTACGGGGTCGATTTCTCAGAGGAGAAGCTGAAGTGGAAGCCGGAATTCGAGACCAGTCAGGACTGGAGCGTTCAGAGGAACCTCGCATCCTCGATCGTCGTCTTGGCCGACGCGGGCTTTGACGTGATGCCGTGCACGTCGAACTGGTCCAGCGATGAGGCGGCGGATGCGATGATCGGGTTCTGCAAGCGGCGAGTGGATCCGGCGCAACTCAAGGGATTCCTGACCGCCCCCTGGTTCATGACGCTCGAAGGACAGAGCCGGAAACTCAAGGACGGCATTCGCCTTTTCGCCGCTGCCAAGCGCAAGCATTATCCGGCGCTGTAATCGACTTTAAGCGTATTCTTCATGCTGTCAGATAGCGGGAGAGGGGCGATGAAAGACTGTTCAGAAGTGACTGCGCTGCTGATCGGGGCGCTGTTGGCGGGCGTTGCGCTGGGGGCTCAAACGCTGGTGAACGGCGGATTTGAAGACGTGGCGGACGGGAAGGTCAAGGGGTGGCACGCGTGCCACGCTTACGTGTGTGCGACGGGAACGGTTCACTCCGGTGCGAGCGCGATCCGGTGCGAGTCCGCGGACGGCAAAAGCGCTGCCGGTGTGATGCAGGAGATCGTTTACGCAAAACCGGATAAGTCGCCGGTGCTGTTCGGCGGCTGGAGCAAGGCCGACGGTGTGGCGGCCTCGGAGTATTGCGTCTATCTCGACATCTGGTATGAAGGCGGGGGCAACGCGTGGGGCGTGACCACCGACTGGTCGCAGCCGACGCACGATTGGGAGTATGCCGCCGAGATCTTTTATCCCGAAAAACCGATTCAGAAGATCCAGTATTTCGTGTTTTTGCGGAAGGGCGCGGGCCGGGTTTGGTTCGACGAGTTGTTCCTCGAACGCCGCCAGCCTGCGCTTGGCGTCAAGACGATGCGGGCGGTCTCCGATTTCCCCATCACGCGGAACGGGGTTCAGGCCACGTTGGAATTTTGGAAGCGGGCGGAGTGGCGCTGCCGGGTGGTGGGCGCGGACGGGCGCGAGCGGGAAAGCTTCTCCGGCAGCGGGACGCGTGCCGTGGTGGCGGCCGAGGGAGGGCCTGGAACGATGCTTCACGTTTCTGCCAAAGCCGGAAACGAAACGTTCGAGCAGCCGTACGTGCTTCCCGCGTTTTCCGGGACGCGCGGCAAATCCGCGAAAAAAGCGTGTGCCGTCTGGACGGCGGACTCCATGCGCCGCGTGACGCCGCTGACCGATCCGACGGAGGCCGAGACGTCATCTCCGGAAATCGTTTTGGAACTCGCGCGGAACGAGTGCGAGAGCGCCCAGGTCTTGGTCACCGCGGGCGACGCGGGGCCGGTGGCGGACGTCACGGTGGAGCTTGCGGCCTTCACGGATGCGGACGGGACACGCTTCGACGGCGAGGTGACGTGGCAACGGGTGGGGTACATCCGCCGTCAGCGCCCTTGCCATCCGCATCCCTGCGGCGTGTCTGCAGAGGAGAACTGGCTGCCCGACCCGCTGCTGCCGCCCGCGCCCTTCACGGTGCGCGCTTCGGCAACGCAGGGCGTCTGGCTCACCGCGCGCGCGGGGAAAGGCGCCAAGCCCGGCGTTTACGGCGGTCAGGTTGTCGTGAAAGCAGGAAAAATGCCGCTGCGGATCTTTCCGATGACGCTCCGCGTGCGGGATTTCAACAACCCCCAAACCTTCGGGATGCCGACCGCGTTCTGCGTGATGGACGGCTTCACGCGGGCGCAGTACCCGGACCGGTTCGAGGAAATGAAGCGGAAAACGCATGACCTCATGCTGAGCCACCGTCTGAATCCCGACGACATTTCGCGCACCGAACCGCCGTGCATCGAAGATCTGGTGTACGCCCGCGAGAAAGGGATGAACCGGTTCAACATCCTGAACCTCGTGCCGAAACCGGCCAAGCCCTGCAAGTGGGTCTGCTACGCGCCGCTGTCGGCCTACACGCCGGCGTTTTACGAGGAGATCAAGGCGCGGCTGACGCCCTACGTGACGGAACTGAGGCGACACGGGCTTGAGAAATCCGCCTATCTATACGGCTTCGACGAGCGTCCGTATGCGTATTACCCCGCCATCGGCGAGCTGTGGCGCAAGCTCAAGACCGATTTTCCCGACATTCCGGTGATGACTACCGCGATGATGTACCGGGACATGCGCGACGGCAAGAGCTATCCGGAGCAGGACATCACGGACTGGTTTTGCCCTCTGACCAGCGTGTACGCCCCGGCGTTGTCTGAAAAGTTGCGCGCGCGGGGACGGCAGGTGTGGTGGTATGTGTGCTGCGGACCGACTTGGCCGCAGGCAAACTTCGCGTCGCTCGAATATCCGGTTATCGAGGGGCGGCTGCTGGGCTGGCTGACGTACCGGTATCGCGCCGACGGCTTGCTCTTCTGGCATGTGAACCTCTGGCCGGACCGTCCGCCGCTCAAGACGGACGACACCTTTCTGGATGCATGGCAAGCCGAGAATTCTCTGAAGATGCCGGGTGACGGCCAACTGTTGTACCCCGGCGCGGACGGTCCGCTGCCGTCGATCCGTCTGGCCTTGGTCCGCGACGGCATTGAGGATTACGAGTGGCTCCAGCTGCTGGAGCGGAAAACGGGGCGGTCCGCCGCCGAGGCGGCGACGGCTCGCCTGATCCGGAGCATGACCGATTTCGAGCGGTCGCCGGACGCGCTGCGCAACGCGCGCGCACAAATCGCCGATGCGCTGGAGCGGCGGTAAAAGAACGGGGCCGGATAGGGGCGCCCGCGATCACTGCGGCTTACGCACGTTCGCGCGATAGGACTGCGGCGTCCGGCGATGAATTCGCTGAAACTGGCGTTGGAAGTGCGCGGTCGAGAGGTAGCCGCACAGGCGCACAATTTCCGCGACGGTCTTGTCTGTTTCCGCCAACAGGCGGCAGGCGTGGGCGATGCGGAGCCGGTTGACGTATTGGGGTACGGTGCTGTTCGTGCATTTCTTGAACAGGCGGCTGAAAGCGCTTTCGCTGAGCCCGAGCTTTCGCGCAAGCTCAGGAACACGGATCGGGGTGGTCAGATGCTGTTCAATGTGGGCGCATGCGACTCCGATGCGGTCGGAGGCGTATGCCTTTGGCTCAATGCGGAAGCCCTCGGAAGAGATCTCTGAGAGGTGTTTGGATTCCGCCAGAAGTTCCAACAGCTCGAGCAGCAGGATCAGACGGCGGATGCCGTGCGCGGGCACCATGCGCAAAAGGATCTGCTCGGCGCGTCGGCGCGTGGGACCGCCGACGCGCAGGCCTCGCCGCGCGCGTTCGAACAGGCGGCGCAGCGGTTCCATGGCGGTGCAGGCGTACCACGCCTCGCCCAGCAGGTGCGGCATGAAATGGACCACCACCGCATTGACCGCCAGAGGGCGGCGTTTCGGCAGCGGCACGTTACGGTAATCGTGTGGCACATCCGGGCCGAGAAAGGCGATCGCTCCGGACGTGAGCGGCTCCAGTTTATCTCCCACCCATCGTTCTGTGCCGCCGTGCCGCACGAGCGTGATCTCGCAGGCCGGGTGGTGATGCCAGACATCGCCGAAATCCCTCCCCCGTACGAGGTTGCATTCCACGAGGTCGGTGGCGGACAGGAGGGACGGTTTCTCGGCGATCAGTTTCATGGCGTTAACTTAGGGAATTTGACGAAGAAGGACAACGGGAAAAACGCAAAACGCCGGAAAAGGGGTCCCCTTCGCCGGAAACGGCTCTTGTTATAGCGTGTCGACTATGTGATACTTTCGTCAATGGAGCAAGGCGATGCGGGTTGGGGGACGTTCTCAAAACCGCAGAAGAAGGGGGGCGTATGACGAAGCGTCGGGATTTCTTGAGAAACTGTTCTTGCGCGGGCATGGCCGCGCTCTTGCCGGCGACGGGGTGCCGGACGGGGGACGGCGGTTCGTCGCAGGGCGCAGGTTCGGTGATGGGGCTCCGCGCACCGGCTTTGGACGAGGTGCGCGTGGGCTTCATCGGCGTCGGCAAACGCGGCCCCAGCGCGGTTCAACGGCTGAGCCGCATTCCCAAAACCAAAGTTGTGGCCATCTGTGACGTGCATGAGGTCCGGGCCGCCAAGAGCGCGGCAGACGTTGTGGCTGCCGGGCACGCAAAGCCGGAGACCTATTTCGGGTCGGAGGACGCGTTCAAGAGACTGTGCGAGCGTCCCGACGTGAATCTGGTCTACGTCTGCACGCCGTGGCAATGGCATGTGCCGATGGCGCTCTACGCCATGCGGTGCGGCAAGCATGTCTGCTGCGAGGTCCCGATTGCGATGACGGTGGCGGACTGCTGGAGGCTGGTGGAAATGGCGGAGACGTCGCGTCTGCATTGCATGATGCTGGAGAATTGCTGTTATGGCGAAGACGAGTTGCTGGCGCTTTCGCTGGTGCGCAACGGCCTGCTGGGCGAACTGGTGCATGGTGACTGCGGCTACATCCACGAGCTGCGCGCGGGACTGACCGACGGCACCTATTATAAGGACTACGCGTTCGAGTTTTTCAAGGCGCACACCGGCAACTCGTATCCCACACACGGGCTCGGCCCCATCGCACAGTACATGGGCATCAACCGTGGCGACCGGTTCGAGCGGCTGGTGTCGCTGAGTTCAAACGAATTCGGGCTGACCTCGTTCATCAAGGAAAAGTTCGGCGAATCCGATCCTCGTGCGCACTATCCGTACAAGACGGGTGACATGAGCACCACGGTGGTCCGCACCGCGAGAGGCCGCACGATCATGGTGCAGTACGGGCGTTACAGCCCCAGGCCGTACAGCCGCATCAACCTGATCACCGGCACCCGGGGCACGCTGTGCTCCTATCCGCTGCGCGTGGCGCTCAGCCCGAGTTTCCACGAGTGGCTGGACGACAAGCGCCTGGCGGAACTGAAGGCCAAATACACGCATCCGCTTTGGAAGAAAATCGGCGAGATCGCCAAGCAAAACGGCGGCCACGGCGGCATGGACTACATCATGGAGTACCGTCTTTGCCACTGTCTGCTGAACGGTCTGCCGTTGGATCAGGATGTCTACGACGGCGTGACGTGGAGCTCGTTGGTGGAGCTGACGGAGCGCTCTGTGCTGAAGGACGGTTCCTCCGTGGAGGTGCCGGATTTCACGCGCGGCGCGTGGCGCGCCGCGCAGCCGTTGGGGCTCGTCGAGGTGTAGCCCCGCAGGGGCGGGGGCGACGTGGCGGACACGCTAACAGCAAGGAGATCATCATGGGGAATCGTATCTCAAGGCGCGCGTTTGTAAACGCCGGGTTGGCCGCTGCGGCGGTTTCGACGCTGCCGGGCTTGGCGAAGGCGCAGCAGGTCGCGCCGCCGTTGATGTGGGGCGCGCTTCTGCACATGGGCACGAACATGTGGTCGGATGTGCCGGTGACGTCGTGGGGGCCCTTCAAGGGCGAGCAGCTGAGCCTGGTGTGCCAGGCGGACCACCTGCGCTTTGACGAGAAGGTCTGGCAGGCGCTGACGGCGAGGATGCAAGCGGCCAGCATGAACCTCGTGGTGATCGACCTCGGCGAGGCGCTGCAGTACGAAAGCCACCCCGAACTGTCCGTGAAAGGGTCGTGGCCAGTCGAGCGTTTCCGCAACGAACTGGCGCGGCTCCGGGCCATGGGGCTTGAGCCGATCCCGAAACTCAATTTCTCGACCGCGCACGATACGTGGCTCAAGGAATACGGCCGGCAGGTCTCCACTCCGGCGTACTACAAGGTGTGCGCGGATATGATCCGCGAGGTGTGCGCGATTTTCGACAAACCGCGTTTTTTTCATCTCGGATACGATGAGGAAACGGCCGGACACCAGGCGAAGTACAGCTATGCGGTGGTGCGGCAGGGCGAGTTGTGGTGGCACGACTTCATGTTCTTTGTGAAAGAGGTCGAGAAGCAGGGCGTGCGCCCGTGGATCTGGTCGGATTTCTACTGGAACCACCCCGAGGAGTTCCTGAACCGCATGCCGAAATCGGTGCTGCAGAGCAACTGGTATTACAGCGCGACGTTCGAGCCCGAGAAGCAAAAGTACGTGAAGACCTATCTCGATCTCGACAAGGCGGGGTTCGAGCAGGTGCCGACGGGTTCGAACTGGAGCAGCGATGCGAACTTCAGGGGTACGGTCGATTTCTGCAGAAAGAACCTCGCGCCGGAGCGGCTCAAGGGTTTCCTGATGGCGCCGTGGTTCTTCACGTTGCCCGAATGGCAGGAGAAGAATCTGCAGGCGATCGAGCAGGTCGAGACGTGCATCAAGGGGTGAACAGGCTTGAGGCGGAGGCGGTATGCCATGCTCACAGGCAAAGGAGAAACGCGAATGAAAGCAAAAGAAACGAAGGCTGCGAAAAAAAGTGCTGACAAGACGGCCGTTCTGGCGGTCAAGGGCGGCACAAAAGTGTGGGACAAGGGCTTTCCGATGTGGCCCTCGTTCTCGGAGGAGACGATTAAGACTGCGCTGGAGCCGCTGCTGAACGGCAAGGTGAATTACTGGACCGGGCCGGTCGGCATGAAATTCGAGAGCGAGTGGGCGAAGTGGCTGGGCGTGCGGAACGCGATCAGCGTGACGAACGGCACGGCCGCGCTGCACACCGCGATCGCGTCGCTCGGGATCGGGCCGGGGGACGAGGTGATCTGTCCCTCCTATTCGTTCATCGCCTCTTCGTTTTGCGTGCTGCAGGCCGGTGCCCTGCCGGTTTTCACGGACGTGGGGTTCGATCACCAGATCGATCCGAAACAGATCGAAGAGAAGATCACGGAGCGGACCAAAGGCATCGTTGTGGTCCACCTGTACGGCGTGGTCGCAGATATGGATCCGATCCTGAAGATTGCCAAAAAACACAAGCTGAAGGTGATCGAAGACTGCGCCCAGTGCTTCGGCGGCGTCTACAAAGGCAAGACGGCGGGCACGATCGGTGATGTCGGCTGTTTCAGTTTCTGCCAGAGCAAGCACTTCACCACGGGCGGCGAGGGCGGCATGGTCGTGACGAATGACGACGATCTGGCGTGGGAGTGCCGCTCGTTCCGCGACCACGGCTACGACGTGAAGGAGCGCCTGAACCTGTTGGAGATGGAAGGCAAGCTGATGTACATTCATAAGCGCGTCGGCTTCAACTTCCGCATGACCGAGATCCAGTCGCAGATCGGACTATGCGAGCTGAAGCGCTTCGACTCATGGAATTTGCCCAACCGCATCCGCAACGGCAAGATGCTGAAGAAAGCGCTCGAGAAGCACCCGCTGGTGCTGCATGCGCCGGTGGACACGAAGGAGCGGCAGAACTCCTATTGGTGGGCGCCGTTCGTCTTGGACACGGGCAAGCTGACGTGCTCCATCAAGGAGTTTATCAAGGCGGTGGCGGCGGAAGGTGTGCCGGTCTATAGCGTGCTCTGGCCCGAAATGTACAAGGAGCGGGCCTACATCGAGCGCAACGGCTTCGGCGTCGCGAAGTACCCCTTCTTCGACCCCAAGGCGCGGAATATCGACTACAGCCAGGTGGACTGCCCGCGCGCGCGCTGGATGACCGACCGCACGATGTGCTTCTTCACGCATCCGGTCTACACGGAGGCGCACATGCAGGCCTGCATTGACGCCTTCAAGAAGGTCGCCGCGGCGTACATGAAGTAGGCGCAGTGGAATAATGGAATGGTGGAATGTGGGGTGGTGAAAGATACACCCTCATTCCAACATTCCAGCATTCCAGTAAGGGGATTCGTTATGCTCACCATCACCTGGCTGGACGCGTGGATCATCTTCGGGTTTCTGGCCTCCGTCGTCGTCGTCGGCTCCTGGGCGGCGCGGCGCGCGGGGCAAGACACGGAGTCTTTCTTCCTTTCGGGGCGGCAGATGCCCTGGTGGCTGCTGGGCGTCTCGATGGTGGCCTGCACCTTCTCGTGCGACACGCCGAACCTGAT
>Ga0209099_1001246_pt1 | contig 26287 bp, 25 predicted proteins | sample AD_JPNHW2_MetaG_FD_184430 | JGI IMG/M metagenome (GOLD analysis project Ga0209099, IMG submission 184430) | Active sludge microbial communities of municipal wastewater-treating anaerobic digesters from Japan - AD_JPNHW2_MetaG (SPAdes) (version 2) | ecosystem: Engineered > Bioreactor > Anaerobic... | reverse complement strand
TTAAACTCCGGGCTCTGAAAAAATCATTATTTTCCTGACGTTCTCGGGGGAGACCGATGCACCCGCAGGGTGTGTCGGGCTGGAGAAGATATCCCGCCGGATGTCTTCGGCTTATAAAGCCCCCCGCCACTGTGACAACCCCCGTTGCGATATCTGCGGGAAGCCATTCCAATCTGGATTTCTCCTGTTCAAGTAAAATCAAGTATTCCCATGAAAATGCCTCAATTCGGGAGGAACCTGAGGTTCACATCAACCGATCTGCCCGCCGTGCGCCCCGATGAGGATCGGTCGTCGCTTTGGCGGCGACTGATTCGAGAAGCCATCAGGCTTCGCTGGCGGCGCACTGGGCGGGGACTATCGTAATTTTATTATTTATTGGGGTTATTGGGGATTTCTACAGTGCAAAACTCCATTTTTCCCGGGATCTTTTTTTCACTGGTGATTTTTCCCTGATATCAACCAGAGTTGTCGTTGCTGGACCCACAGAAGCCGGAATATTTTTCAGGAATTGTTTTTCCGGAATTGTTTTTCGGGATAATCCGCATTGGCCTGATACCGGGTTCAAATCTGACAGGGCGGTTGCCGGAAGAAAACCGCGAGGATGACGAGCGGGAGGAGGTACAGGAGATCGACATACGCAAATCCCGCAATGATGAAGAGGACTCCCACGCATGCCGCGCCCAACGGGACAAGGAATTTTTTCCCGAGGAACGATGCTTCCGGGCCGGTGAGTTCCGGCACAAGGAGTTCCGGGTGCGATCGCGCATGGTGCCATGCGAGAACAAGGAGGACCGATAAGGCAAGATAATTGACCTGGAAGAGAACATCGGCCAGGGGTACCGTGGTGTTGTAACTGGTCAGGCTCTCGGTGAACGGAACGAACACGACAACCATGAGGGATGCGAAGTGGAGGTAGATGAACCGGAAGTCGACGCTTTTCATCCGGTGGAACATCTGGAAATAGAAGAGCCAGAACATGCCAAGAATGATGAACGATCCCGCAAAATCGACGATGGAGAGAATCGTTGTTACAAGATACTGAACAAGACCCGGTTCTGTTATGACCAGGCCCGGATCCGGGGTCTGGATGTTCCGGACGAGCAGGGTCATCGTGAACGCGTAGATCCCGTTTGTCAGGCGTTCGAGATTGACCTTGCTTATTGGCTCCATCCCTGATGCTCTCCCTTTTTTATTTTTAATTATCGCCGTCCGGGCTATTCTGTTTTTGTATGACGCTTCCGGTACCATCCAAACGATTATATCCGGGAAGCGATCCATACCCGTCTGAACAGGATCGCCCAAAACCGGGCGAAAACCGGGCGTGAATGGATTGGACGAGTCTTCCGTCATCACCAGCCGGAGAGTCGCTGAAGTCTTAAACGAGATTGCCGACCTCCTGGAGGCAAAGCGCGTCCCGTTCAAGCCGATCGCGTACCGGCGGGCAGCACGGGCGGTCCTTGAGCAGGGCAACGATATTGCAGAGATTGTCAGGCGCGGGGAGTTGGAAGATATCCCTGGAGTCGGGAAACACATCGCCGCAAAGATCGGCGAGCTGGTGACTACCGGAAACCTTGCCTATCTCGACCGTCTCCGGAGCGAGGTCCCGAAAGGGATTGCCGATCTTGCCACCATCGAAGGAATCGGCCCGAAGCGTGCAATGATCCTCTCCGAAAAACTCGGGATTACCGAAACCGGCGGGCTGGAAGCGGCGGCAAAAGAAGGGAAGATCCGTACCCTTCCGGGTTTTGGCGAGAAGAGCGAGCAGAAGATCCTTAAGGCAATCCGGCTCCGGCAGGGGATCAAGGGCAGGTACCTGGTTGGCGACATCCTCCCGGTCGCCGGGGAAATTGAGCGGCAGATTGCCTTGCACCCGGCTGTCCGGCAGGTGAGTATTGCAGGGTCTGCCCGGCGCCGGAGAGAGACCATCGGGGATCTCGATCTTGTTGCAACATCGCCGGAACCGGGGAGGGTGATGACATTCTTCTGCTCCCTCCCGCAGGTCGGCAGGGTGATTGAGCAGGGTCCGACCCGGAGCACGGTTGTGCTGGCATCCGGCCTCCAGGTGGACCTGCGGGTTGTCCCGGCGGCAAGCTTCGGGGCGGCACTCCAGTACTTCACCGGGTCCAAGGATCACAATATTGCGCTGCGGCGGCGTGCATCGGCACAGAACCGAAAGCTGAACGAGTATGGGCTGACCAATCTCTCAACCGGGCAGTTCCTTGCGGGAAAGGATGAGGAAGAGGTATACCGGGCGCTTGGCCTGCCGCTCATCCCGCCTGAGATCCGCGAAAACAAGGGCGAGATCGCGGCGGCGGAGGCAGGGACGCTCCCGGCGCTTGTCGGGTACGATTCCGTACAGGGGGATCTCCACGTCCATTCGGACTGGAGCAACGGGACGCTCCCGATTACAGAGATGGCGCTTGCGGCGCAGAAGATGGGATACGCATACATCGCAATCTGTGACCGGACAAAGGGCCCGGGGGTCCCACACGGCATTACCACTGACGATGTTGCCGCACAGCAGAAGGAGATCGTGAAGGTCAACCGGGCCCTTGACGGGTTCTCCGTGCTCGCCGGCATCGAGTGCAGCATCGGCAATGATGGAAAACCGGACATGCCCCATGCCATTCTCAAGGATATCGACCTTGTCATTGCAGGAATCCATGACGGCGTTTCCCGGGCCGGGAACGACGCGACAACCCGTCTCATCAATGCCATTCATGACGACGCGATCGATATCATCGCCCATCCCACGGGACGGATCCTTGGTAAACGCGATCCGCTGGACCTGGATCTTCCGGCGGTCTGCGATGCTGCGGCGGGAGCCGGCGTCCTCCTTGAGATCAACGCCTGCAGGAGCCGGCTCGATCCCGGGGATGAAGCCTGCCGTGTTGCAAAGGATCACGGGGTTCGGTTCTCGCTTGGCACCGGTGCCCGTACCACAAGTGACCTTGCGGACATGCAGCTTGGGATCGCGACGGCCCGGCGGGGCTGGCTTACGGCACAGGATATTGTCAACACCCTGGAAGAGAAGGATCTCCGGGCAGTTTTCAGGAAATAATGAACCCGTACCGGTGCATCCGGCACCGGTTTTGCCCGGATCCATCTCTTCATGGGATCCGGTGCAGCATCCATCTCCGATACCGGATGAAATACGCCCTCGTCATAATCCTCGTTGCAGTTCTTGGAATTGCAGGAATTGTTCTGTTTATCGTTTCACAGAATCCGCAGGCAGCATCTTCCCCGGATGGCGCTCCGGTACAGCCGGATGGCCCGACACAGCTTCCCGCGGTCGAGATACGACAGTACGAAGGACAGTCCCTCTCATCCGTGAACGATTTCCATGAGAACTCCATCAAAGGTCCCCAGTATCTCAACATCACGGACTACCGTCTGACGGTCACCGGCCTTGTCGCAACGCCCCGGACCTATACCTACAACGAACTGCTGGATGAGTACCCCCATTACAGCAAGGTTGTCACGCTCTTCTGTGTCGAAGGCTGGGACGCAACGATCCTCTGGGAGGGGATCCGTGTCCGGGACATCATCGCAAACGCCGGTCCCGATCCTTCCGTGACCACGGTCATCTTCCGGGCGGGCGATGGCTATTCAACATCGCTCCCGCTCGACTATATCGTGAACCGCGATATTCTGATGGCGTACCGGATGAACAACATCACGCTGCCGGCAGAACGCGGGTACCCGTTCGAACTTGTCGCCGAGGACAAGTGGGGATACAAGTGGATCAGGTGGGTAACCGCAATCGAGCTGACAACAGATTCAGGTTACCGGGGGTACTGGGAGCAGCGGGGATATTCGCGGACCGGTGACCTCGATAAAAATTTCTTCGTGGATTAAGGCCGGGACTCCGGATTACCCGGCCTCCTGCCGGTACTTTCCGGTAACCATCTTTTTTGTCATCGCAACAATCCAGGAGCGGTTCAGGAACAGGTGGAAGGCGACAAGGCATCCGAGTGCAATCCCCGACCAGTCATGGATATCGCTGATGAGTGCTAGGGGGAGGACAACGAAGGTCAGCCCCAGCATCCGCATAAGGAGCGTGAATTTCAGAAGCCCGGTACAGAAACTCGCCAGGAAGAAAAATCTCATCACAAGATCCGTGATCCATGTTACTGCCTGATTGTCCATCTGACCATCCCATTCATACGCTGATTATGGCAGCAGCATTTAATGGTCGCTATTGTCACAGCCAACGTTTATCCTCCCAACCGCAGAACGTGCCTCATGGACACGGAACTCCGCGATACGGTTATCCGCCTCCTCCGTCAGTATTTTCCCGGGTCGGAACTCCCGGTCACGTTCCAGGTTGACGGGGATGAGACCGGTGCAACAGTTGTGCCCGAACCGAAAGCCTGGCGATGCCTTGTCTGTGAGCTTGCGAAGGTACGGAAGGGAACATCACTCGTCGTCAACGAACGCTCCCTTTCCTGCTCAGGTGCGAAGTACTTCTGCGGGTATGTGAAAGAGCGGGCACCGGACTTCCGGTACTTCCTCAGTTCGGGAAAACCCGGCGGGATTTCAGGCGAGCGGTACAAGAGAACGCCGGAGATCGTCGACCTGGCTGACCGGAACGCAGCCCATATTCCGGTTGAAGGCCGGCATTACGTCTTTAAGCGCTGGGACAAGCTCTCCGGCGCGGACGATCCGGACGTTGTCATCTTCTTTGCCCGGCCCGAGGTCCTCTCAGGCCTGTTCACGCTCGCAAATTTCGAGGAGAGCGATCCGGACGGCGTCATCTGCCCGTTCTCCTCCGGCTGCGGATCGATGATCCTGTACCCATGGCTCGAACAGCAGAAGGAGAACCCGAGAGCGGTGCTCGGGATGTTCGATCCCTCGGCCCGGCCCTGCGTACCGGTGGATATGCTCTCGTTTGCCGTTCCGATGAAGAAATTTGCACGAATGGCGGGCTGCGTTGAGGAGAGTTTCCTTGTTACGGATACCTGGAAAAAAGTAACTGAGAAGATCGAACGGAGCGCCGCGCTGTATCAAGCGATGAGAGGACCGCCTGTTCGCAGGTGAAACCGGAGTCAAACGTTTCCACTGTAGTACCGGCACGTGTCATATCCGACAGATATGTATAAACCTGGTACGGATATGGAGATCGATCCTCCTGAGGTTTTGACGGGAGACGGGGTAGCATGCCGGACAAACAGAGCGATGAGAGATCCAGTCCCCCCGGTCTTTCCTCCTTGTTTCAGAAGAAGCCGCTCGTACCGCTCATAAAGGAATGTTCTGTCCGGGGCCTGCTGAAACGGGTTCTCTCCCCCCTCGAACTCCTGTTTCTCGGTATTGGTGCGACGGTCGGTGCGGGCATCTTCATCGTTACCGGTGTCGCTGCCGGCGACTATGCCGGCCCGGCAGTCATCCTCTCGTTTGTCATCTCGGGGATCGTTGCGGTATTTGCCGCGATGTGTTACGTCGAACTTGCGGCCATGATCCCCTGCGCGGGGAGTGCCTACGCGTATGCATATGCCGGGCTCGGCGAGATCTTTGCGTGGATCATCGGCTGGGACATGATTCTCGAGTACGCATTCTCGATCTCGGCGGTTGCTGTCGGCTGGTCCGGATACGTCACCACGCTTGCATCAAATGCCGGCATCACCCTCCCCGCAGCCCTCGTCAACCCTCTCGGCGTCAGCGGCGGTATCGTCAACCTTCCTGCCGTACTCATCATCCTCACCATCATGACCCTGCTCATCTTCGGGATTCGGGAGAGCGCAGCGGTCAATACCGTTATCGTCATGGTCAAGGTTGGCGTTATCCTCCTCTTCCTGTTCCTTGCCGCAGGACATATCGACGCCGTCAACTATTCTCCCTTCATGCCTTACGGGTGGAACGGGGTAATGGCCGGTGCAGCGGTTGTATTCTTTGCCTACATCGGGTTCGATGCGGTGACGACTGCTGCCGAAGAAACCGAGAACCCGAAACGGAACCTGCCGATCGGGATCATCGGGTCGGCGCTCGTCGTCATGGTTCTCTATATCGCAGTCGCAGTCGTTTTGACCGGAATCGTTCCGTACACCACCCTAAAGAACAACGAGGCACCGATCTCCTATGCCCTTGGGGCGATCGGGTTTTCATGGGGTGCGGCACTCGTCTCGGTCGGGGCTCTCGCAGGCCTGACCTCTGTCCTGATCGTCACCCTGTACGGCCAGACCCGGATCTTCTTTGCGATGTCGGAGGACGGGCTGTTACCGAAGTTCTTTGCATATGTCCACCCGGTCTTCCGGACACCGGTCATCATCACCCTGATCACCGGGGGGATAACGGCACTCATCGCGGGACTCCTCCCGCTCGGTATCATCGTCGAGCTGGTCAATATCGGAACCCTGACCTCGTTCATGCTCGTTGCGGTCATCGTGCTCGTGCTCCGGAAGACCGACCCGGATGCCCCCCGCCCGTTCCGGACACCGCTTGTCCCATACGTGCCCGCACTGTGCATCCTCTTCTGCCTTGCCCTTGTCACGTTCCTCCCGGTCTATACACTCCTCCGGTTCGTGATCTGGCTGCTGGTCGGGCTTGTGGTCTATACCATGTATGGACGGCACCACAGTATCCTGAGAACCACTTCTCATGATTCATAGAGGACATAATTTTTGGCAAAAAATTCATTTTCCTTTCAGGAATTTCACAGTCGTTCTGCGGTCTTTTTCAGCGAGTCTTTCAGCATGGCGATGAACCGTTCCCGGTCGATCGCGCCTGCGACATGCCGGTCGAGCACCATGATCCGGTCTGCCTGCGCGATCAGCGTGTCCATTGCACAGGCGGCAAAGAGCAGGGTCGTATCGTTAAAATTCCGGCGGCTGGAAGCGAGCAGCTCGGCAAGGGGAGTAACCTCCTCCCCCTGGAGGCAGCTCCTGACGAGCAGGTTGGGCGCAGCCTTGTCTTCATCGATGATCAGGAGCGGGGAATGGCGGGCACAGGCCCGCTGCACCTGCGCCGCCATGGTCATCGAACCGCTTCCCATCCCGTACGCTGCCCCAACCGTGCCGCTCATCCCGGGCGGGAGCGAGGAAAAGAACATGCTCACATCCGATCCCGCAAGTTCGCAGTTCATCGCCTCGGCTGTTTCAATGCCCCGCACGGTTACGATCATCTCCCGCCCGTCCCCGTCTGCATGGTCGTCCATGCCGGCGATGATGCCTTCAAGGAACGTAGTCTTCCCCTGTGCATTGGACCCGGCAACGGCAAAGACCTCCCGCTTCCGGATCCCAAGACCGGTAACAGTCTCCTTCGTTACCGGCAGTTCGAGTTCGAGCGGCGACAGGCCGGGCGGGCAGGTGAACGGGACATTGACACCATCTTTAATCCCGGCCACCCGGAAGAAACTCCGATGCCGGGTGCACCTGCGGGCAGAGCGGGAGCCGTCGCCGATAAATGCGACGAGGCCAAGTGAATTGAGGCGCTCCCGCAGAAGTTTCTGGTCAAGGGACCGTTCTGCGCCGCGTTCCAGCAGCCGGGCCGGAACCGTATCGATGATCGCATGCATTGCGTCCAGCAGGGGAAGGAGTGCGTCCCGGAGGTACTGCCGGTCATCATTGGGGCCAGGGGTGGGAGGGCAGGGGAGCGCACCCCGTACGAGGAAATGGACCCCCTTGTCATCGGCAAAGTTCCGGGCGTCGGGGTGCCAGAGGTGCATGCCGATTGCATCCTGTGAATGAATCACGGTATAGGGTTCAATGGTTGCATCGTACCTTCCCGGGAACTTTGTGCCTGCCCCGTACAGCGGCGCGAGCGCAGCAACCTTTTGCGCCTCCTCCTTGATCCGTTCGATGAGGACGTGGACTGCTCCGTCCAGACCTTTTGGATCGACGGGAAATTCCCTGCCGGGAGTGCGGGAGAATACGACAGGAACGGAGAAGAGCAGGGCATCGCGATCGAACGAAGGGGTAAGGTATGTCGTAACATCCGGGATAACCTGACTGTCATCGACCGCATACCCGTTCCCGGTGCAGCCTTCGAACGCTTTTTTCAGGGCCCCGGTCTCCTCCGCTCGTTCCATGCACGACGGTTGGACGCTCCTTGTAAAAAAGGCAGGCGGTCGGGAGCCGGGCCGGGTATGGCAGGGCACGGCGTTTTATCTGCCGCCGCGTTCAACGATCCGGCACTGATCCATGCCCACCCTCCATACGCTTCCGATTCCCGCAGATCTTCTCGAACGGGCCTGCGTTGCGATAGCCGGCGCCTCCCGGGCGATCCCGTTTGACGATGAAGGCACCACAGTATCCCGGGATCTCGTTGCTGCAGCAATGGAGGAGCTCAATGCCGAGGCATCACGGACCCTTGCAATCTCTGCACGAACAGGTGATGACGGGAAGGTACTCATCGACGGTCTCGACCGGCATCTCCTTGCGCGGGGTTTTGCCGGTAGGGGAATCGCCGCATGCATTGCCCGCGTGCTCATCGAATCCGGGATCGCGGCAAAGGCGTCGGTTTCCGACCGGCGTTCCCGCCGGTTCCTGCGGGCAGTCCGGTTGGGCACCCCCTGGACGTGGACGATTGCTGCCGATGATGGCGGCACGGTATATCGCCCGGAAACGGTCTCCTGGCATGACAAAGACGCTCCGTGGACCTCGCTGTGCCCGGTATGCCGGGCCGGAAGGCTCGACCCCGTCACCGGCCAGCAGCTCTACGGGATACCCGGGACGGATTTTTTCGCGTGCACGCACTGCGGGGCAAAGTTTGTTCCGGACGCCGGAAAGTTCCGGCTCGTGGCAATCGCGAAGAGACAGGATCCTGCGTGGTCGGGGCTCCTGAACCGGACCCTGGCGGGAGAGGAGTGGCAGGATATCGCACGGAAGGGGTTCCTGCCGGGCACGAACCGGACCGCCGCAGTACCGGCCGGTGGACCCGGTAAAAGTTACGGCCGCGCCGGAAAACCGCCCGAACACCCGATCCGTATGGAGATTAGGGACCGCACGCTCTATTTCACGCCAATCCCTCTCGTCTTCAGCCATGGAAGCCGGCAGGACCGGTTCCTTGCGCGCCGCGATCCCCTCCGGGAAATCCTCCGCCTGCCGGCTTTCAGCCATCTCAGGAAACCTGTGGAGGAGCGGTACGGGGCATACCTGGATCTCCCGGTCGGATCCGTTCTTGCCATGCTGAAGAGCCGGAAGGATTTGTTCTACCGGGATCTCCTCCACCCCTTTGGCGAACAGGCATTCTGCTCCTTTAAGGCGGCGGAGATCCCGGTTGCGGACCGCTCCGGTCTCTTCCTTATCGTTCTTGATAATGACATTTACGCGGCCGGAGGCACCATCCGTCCGTTCCGGGAATTGATTAACGGTTTTGGCGATATCGCTCCTGCAGCATGCTATCTTGACGGGGATTCTGATAGATGCCGGATCAATTCCCTGCTCTGCGAAAGAAGGCAAACCAGCGGTATCCGGGTCCACGCCCTTGACAATGAAGAGGAAACCGGGCGGTTCGGTGCGGAACTTGCTGCCCGGTTCTCCCGCAGAGGTGTCCAGTCAGGCGGATAACGGACCCTGCCCGATCAGAGAGTTTTTCTGATCCCAGTGCGGACATAATAGATACCTGTCAGGAGAACCAAAGGCCAGGATTTTGGTATGAAATGCCCTCATTGCGGAATAGAGATACGGGATACAACGACCGTATGCATGTACTGCGGCGGGAAGATACCGCAGCGCAAGGGTACTTCCCTCCCCCCCTCCGGAAAAGCGCCTGAGATCGGGGCCCGCGGTGCCCAGAAGAGCCCTGCCGCTGCAAAACACCCGACCGGCGCGGATGACGATGCCGCGGAGGAGGAAGAAGGAAATTTCGCCGCATTCCTCCAGTCGGGGGAGCAGGTGCTCATAGGCTCCCTCAACGTCTCGGTCAAGAAGTTCTTCTTCCATGCATACTTAACGAACCAGCGCATCTTCCTCATCGATACCCAGGAGAAGAAACTCAAGGTCACCGCAAAGGACATTCCGCTCTCCACCATCTCGGGATGCATCGTGGAGACCTCCGAGAGTTCCGACCCGGTCCTTGTCGTCTCGACCCGGACCGAAGACGACGAGGTCAAGACCATGAAGATCGTCTTCACCGGAAATGGTCTTGACCGGACCGAGGAGATCGATGAATGGGTCGAGCTGTTGAACGAACAGGTCCAGCCAAAGAAACCAAAGAAGCCTGCCCCAAAGCGGCCTGTGCCGGAACCGGAAGAGGAACCGGAGATCTCCGAAGAAGAGGAACGGGGAGACGAGGCAGAAGAGGAGGAAGCCCCGGTACGGCGGCCTCAGAAACCGGTAAGCGCCCGGCAGGAGATCCGGCCCGTAAAGAAGCCGGTTAAAGACCATGAGAGGCAACCCCCGGTAAAACGGCTCCACCCGGTCTACGAGCCCCCGGCCGAAGAGGAGATGGAAGACCTGCCTCCGAAACCAAAGCCGGCCCCGCGGTATGCTGAAACGGGGGAGAAGGGGCTCTCTGCAATCCCCGCCCGCGAGATCCCGCCCCGGGTATCGGCTGTAAAACCGGTGAAAAAGGTCGAGGTCCAGTCTGCGATGAAGGGCGCACTTAAAGGGGCAGTCCCACCGGTACGCCCGCCTGCGGAAAAACCGGCCGGTACGGTTGCCGTCAGGAGATCCGTGCAAGTCAGGCCGGAACCGGTCGTTGCCGAAGAAGCGGAAGAGGAGCAGGCGCCCCCCCGCGAAGAGCCGGTCCATGAAGAGGAGGAGACGGCAGGGCCGGTCTTCTGCCAGAACTGCGGTAAGAAACTCCCGGCATCTGCAAATTTCTGTCCCGGCTGCGGGGCAAAGATCGCCGCCCACCGCGAGAAACCGGCTCCAAAGGCGCCGGCAAAGAGTGCAAAGAGGCATGAGCAACCGGAAGAGGCAGAAGAACGCGAACCGCGGGCCGAACCGCAGGCCGAAAAGCCTGAAGAGCCCCGCCCGGTAAAACCCCCGGCAAAGAAAACTCCGAAGGGAAGCGAGATGACAATCCTCCACAAGTTCCTGCGACGGTAGATTGCGGGAATCCCTTTTTTTTAACGTCGTATCCGGTGCCGCGATGTACGGCAACCGTTATAAGACTTCCAGTCCCTTAGTATAACTACGACTGGATAACCGTCCGGGGATAACAATGAAAAGAAACATCAGAGTCGAAGCATTGGACCAGATCCCGCTGGAGAAGCAGCAGATTGAACTTGTCGAACGCAAATGCCTCGGCCATCCTGACAGCATCGCTGACGGGATCGCGGAGTCCATCAGCCGGGCGCTCTGCAAGGCATATCTCGAAGAGTTCGGTGTCGTCCTGCACCATAACACCGACCAGGGGGAGGTCGTTGCCGGCGAATCACAGCCCAGGTTTGGCGGCGGGAAGATCCTCCGGCCAATCTTCGTCCTGATAGACGGCCGGGCCACCAAACAGTTCAACGGGATCTCGATCCCGACCGATACGATCGCGGTCGAAGCGACGCGGAAATACTTCAGGACGCATTTCAAGACCCTCAATCTCGAACGGGACATCCTCATGGACTGCCGGCTCGGGACCGGCTCGACGGACCTGCGGGATGTCTTCAGGCCGAAGAATGGCAGGATCCCGAGGGCCAACGACACCTCGTTCGGTGTCGGCCATGCGCCGTTCTCCGATGTCGAGAACATCACACTCGCCGTCTCCGACTATATCGACACCAAGCTCCGCCCGAAGTATCCCGCGATCGGCCAGGATATCAAGATCATGGGACTGCGTGACGGGAACACTATCACGCTCACGGTCGCCTGTGCCATCGTTGACAGATATTGTGCTGATATCGGGCAGTACTCCGAGTGCATGGACCTTTTAAAAGAGCAGATCACGAAGGTTGCCCAGAAACAGACCAAGAGAAAGGTCGCCGTCCATGTCAACACCGCCGACGACATTAAGAACGAGAGCGTGTACCTGACGGTCACCGGCACATCCGCCGAGATGGGTGACGACGGGTCGGTCGGCCGGGGCAACCGGTGCAACGGGCTTATCACCCCCAACCGCCCGATGAGCATGGAGGCAACGAGCGGCAAGAACCCGATCAACCACATCGGCAAGATCTACAACCTCCTCTCCACCCGGATCGCGCAGGACTGTGTCAAAAAGGTGGACGGCATCGATGAGATGTACATCCGGCTCCTCTCCCAGATCGGCCAGCCGATCGACCGGCCGCTCGTGGCAAGCGTCCAGGTCCTGCCCTGCGAGGGGTACAAACTGGCGAAGATCAAGGGAGAAGTCGAGGGGATCGTGGACGACCACCTTGCAGACGTCACCAGCATCACCGAGAAGGTAATCCGTGGCCAGCTCAAGACCTTCTGATACGAAGGAGAAGAAGACCGGGAAGCAGAAAGCCCGCAGCGGCCAGAAAGCCGCAGCAGCGACCGGAAGGACTCTTGCGGATCCCCGCATGGTCCGGCTCGCAGTCCCCAACAAGGGACGGATTGCCGTGCCGATCATGGATCTCCTCGAAAAGAGCGGGCTCCATGTACCCGAGAGCGGGAGCGAACGCCGGCTGATAACAAGGACGCTCGATCCCCTCGTCGAGATCCTCTTCGCCCGCCCGGTGGACATCCCTGAATACGTGGCGACCGGGGCGGCGGATCTCGGCATCACCGGGCACGACATGGTCGTCGAACGCGGCTCGGACGTTGCCGAGCTCCTCGACCTGAAGATCGGGAAGGCGACGCTTGTCCTTGCCGTCCACGACGAATCGGGGATCCGGTCGGTGAAGGACCTGAAAGGCGCGAAGGTTGCAACCGAGTTCCCGGCAATCGCCCGGAACTACTTTGCAAAGAACAAGGTTCCGGTCAGTATCGTCCGGGTCGGCGGCGCCTGCGAGGCGACCCCCCAGCTCGGGATCGCGGATGCAATCGTGGACCTGACGAGTTCAGGTACAACGCTCCGTACCAACCGGCTCCGGGTGATTGAAGAAGTCCTCACCACAAGCACGTTTCTCATCGCAAACACCGGTTCGCTTGCCGGGAAACGGGACAAGATCGACGAGATCGTCCTCGCACTCGAAAGCGTCGTCCGGGCGCGGGGTCAGTGCTACCTGATGATGAACGTAAAACGCTCCTGCCTTGATGCCGTGAAAAAGGTCCTTCCCGGCCTTGCCGGGCCGACCGTGATGGACGTTGCCTCGACGCAGGATCTCGTCGCGGTCCATGCGGTCGTTTCCGAGGAGCGGGTCTACACGCTGATCAACGCGCTGAAGCGTGCCGGGGCACGGGATATCCTTGTCATGGGTATCCAGCGGATGATCCGGTAGGACCATGAGGATCTTTCCCGCGGTCGATATCCTTGACGGGCGCTGCGTCCAGCTCGTGCAGGGAAAACGCGAGAGCGCGACGGTCTACGGGGAGCCGCTTGCATGGGCCGAGCGCTGGATTGCGGAAGGGGCAGATGCGCTCCATGTCATCAACCTTGATGGCGCGTTCGGCAGCTCGCAGAAGAATGCGGATCTCATCCGTATGCTTGTGAAGGAGACGGGAATCGAGATCCAGCTCGGGGGCGGGATACGGTCGGTTGAGGACGCCTCGCGCTGGCTGGATGCAGGCGTTGCAAGGGTCATCATCGGGACGGCGGCAACGAGGGACCCCGGGATCGTCCGGGTTCTTGCCGATGAATTCGGGAGCCGCCGGGTGATGGCCGGCGTGGATGCGAAAGGCGGCAGGATCGCCGTCGAAGGCTGGCAGAAGACTGCCGGCGATGTGATCGCGTGGGTGCAGCGGTTCGATTCGCTCGGGGCGGGATCGTTCCTGTACACCAACGTGGATGTCGAAGGCCTGCAGCAGGGCGTGAAGTTTGCCCCGGTCAAGAAAGTTATTGACGCCACGCGACGACCGGTGGTTGTTGCCGGCGGGGTAAGCAGCGTTGCCGACGTGCAGGGGCTCGTTTCCGCGGGGGCCTGCGGCGCGGTGCTTGGATCCGCGCTCTACGCGGGGAAAATCACCCTTGCCGGGGCACTTGGGGTATGCAGATGAGGAAAGCAAGACTGGAACGGAAGACAAACGAGACGGACATTACACTCACCCTCAATCTTGACGGGACCGGGAAGGTTGCGGTGACGACCGGCATCCCGTTCTTCGATCACATGCTGCACGCGATGGCAAAGCACGGGGGCTTTGACCTGACCTGCACGGTCCGGGGGGACCTCGGGGTAGACTGCCACCACACGATCGAGGATACCGGGATCGTGCTCGGCGATGCAATCCGGCAGGCAATCGGGGACGGCGCCGGCATCCGCCGGTTCTCCCACGCCATCATCCCGATGGACGAGGCGTTATCAACCGTTGCGATCGACTGCGGGGGGAGGGGATACCTCGTCTATACCGGTGCATTCGGGGCCCCGTCGGTCGGCGGCATTCCGGGCGACATCTTCGAGCACTTCTTCCACACCCTCTGCACGAGGGCAGGGATCACCGCCAACATCAGTTTCACCGGCAGGAACGACCACCACCAGTGCGAGGCGGCCTTCAAGGCGTTCGGCATCGCCCTTGCGCAGGCGGTCGCCATGAGCGGGAAGAAGGGGATTCCCAGCACGAAAGGCCGGCTCTAGGGCTCTGGCGGAGCAGTCCCCATCAGGGATCGCTTCCCGGGATGTATCCAGATATGCTGAATGCTACCTCTGCCGGTGCGGTCTGCGTCCTGCTCTGTGTATGCTGTATTCTCGCCGGATGCGCAGTTCCCCGTGCGACTGAAAATCCCCTTTCTTTTACACCGTCCGGAACGCCCGCGGACCAGTCGCCCGTTACGACAACTCCTGCAACGATACCGGCAGGGACATCCGCTGCTGCGGGACCGGAATCCATCGTAGTAACTGCTACGCGACAGGTAACGACTGCGACACCGGCCCCGGTGGCATCCCCGGTAATACCCCGCATTTCCGAAGCCCGGCTGAACGCCCTGATCCGGGACTGCAAGAACAAGCTTTCTGACCTGCAACAGTCCGACAAGGCGGACACCATCGTCTCATCATACAATTACGGGAGCGCTTCCTGCGAGAGCATCGTATCCCGCGAGCTCGGGTACCTTGTCGATGCCAGTGACGGGAACGTCTCGTTCTTCAAAGGGGATTACGGGAGCATCAGCGGGGCAATCGTCGTGCCTGTGATGAACAGGAGCCATGCCTACGTCTTCCTGCATACCCATCCCAAAAATATCATCCGGTGCACGGACGGGTCATACCGGACCACAACCCGGACCCTGAACTCCTTCTCCCTGCAGGACCTTGCCTTCGCAGGCGAACTTACCCGGGCGGGATACCATATCCTTTCGTTGTACGCAATCGGGGAGGGCGAGTACCTGATTTACCCGAAAACCGAGGACGGCTGGAAGAACCGGACCGTCATCAATGCAACCATCCTCTCCATCAACGGGGATCTTGGCACGGATTTTTCCAACGATGTTGACAACATAATGCCCGTCCTTGCAAAGAGACTGGATTACCGTTACCTCGTTGACAACCGGGTTCTGGCGTAAGCGGATACCCGGAATTCTTCCCGGATTTACGATAATGGGAATTGCCGGACAGCTTCAATCCGGAAACGGGAAATATCCCTTGTATGACGGATTATCCCGGAACGAGAAGAAAAAAGGGATTTATGACCTTGCTGCAAGGTCGACATCTTCTTTCTTGATGGTCTTTCTGCCTGCGTGCTCGGCGAGCTTGTTGGACTCCTTGGTGAGCTGGGCGATGTATTTCTCTGCCTTTGCAACGAGCGCTTCTGCGGCATCGCTGCCCACCCGCTCGGCACCGTTCTTCTTTGCAATGCGCACAACTGCGGCGATTGGTAAATCTGCCATGAATCGTACCTCAAAAAAGAAATATATCGGTAAATATAAATACTTTCTGTAAAAAACCCGCAAATCTCTCTCCGATAGGGCATCGGAAGGCGTCCTATTGGATTATCACGAATCGCGCGGCAGAATTTCGCAGAATATTTTTTTTACGGCTTAAAATGACAGGATGCCAAAAAGCGTGATTTTTTCGCATTTGATTTCAATCCAGGAGCGCAGCAGCGAGCATCAGCGCATTGGTGTAATCCGGTGAGGCGCGCGAGGTATCCACGAAGATTCTGCTGATATTTACGACCGGCGCCCCGTGCCCGTGCCCGGCTCCCAAAAACGTGAGGGTCCGGAAGATCAGGTTGCCGGAGATCCCGTCCGGCGCGATGATGAGCCCGCAGGAGGCGACGGCGTCCTCGATGAGGATCTCGCAATGGGAAGAGCCCGAAAGCTTTGCGACAAGTTCCGCCTCCGCCATACTGGCATCGACCTGCGGGTGCCTCCCGATATCCCCGAGCCTGCCGCCGGAGAGGATGCCGGCCTTGTCCGGAAGCCCGAACCGCCGGGCGATCTCCCTTCCCTTTTTGATCAGTTCCAGTTTCTCCGCAACCGTCCAGCCCTCGTCAACACCGACCGGGGTTAGGAAAAATTTTTTGCCGGAGGCGGTCTCAAGGAGCGCGATTCGTTCGAGGTGATCGACGCCGCAGGCGCTCTTCAGGGTGCGAAGCGTCTCGTTTGCCGGGAGGGTCCCCCGGACTGCTGCATCGATCTTCCCGGACAGGAGATCGGCTATGAGTGCTTCGTGCGGCTTTGCGCTCGCCGCGATCCGGACATTAGCAGGACCGTTGCCGGGGGTATCAATCCCCGGCGTCTCCGGCCGGCAGTAACAGACAACGACAGCTCTGTCTGAGACCGCACCGGCGCTCCGGATGACCTTCTCTGCATCGGCGCCAATCCCGATCCCAATCGTCTTTACTGCTACCGGCATGGAATATCATCGGAGGAGATGTGCATGATGCCGTTGTGGATGAAATCGAAGACCTCGGTGTTCTCCCCCTTGTACCGGACGGTGAGGTGCTTGCTGCCATCAACCGTCCCAATCTTCTTTGCAACCATCCCGACAGCGGCAAACCGCCGGGCGAGTTCGGGAAGATCCTTCTCCTTTGCGGTCAGCACAAATCCCATGCCGGGATACATCCGGACCCAGAGATCGAAGGAGATGTTGTTCGCTGCAAGATCGGGATGGGGGATGAGCGAGAGGTCGATGGTCGCCCCTTTCCTGCTCATTTCGAGAAGCATCCCGAGCGTGCCGATGATCCCGGGATTGCTGATGTCCTTTCCCGCGGTTACGAGATGGTCCCGTGCGATCGCTTCAAGGACGCCGATCTGGGCCCGGACCTCTGTCGCGGACTTCATGGTGACCGAGTCCCAATTCAGGATACAGGACGGGTGCACCCTGCCGTTGAGGTCGATTGCCGCGATAACGGCATCACCCTCCTCCGCCGTGTGGCTGTAGATGAGGGCGTCCAGCTTCCCGCAGCCGAGGATCGCGACATCGATCACGCTGTAAGGGGCGTCCGGGTGGAGGTGCCCACCGACAATCGGGACGCCGAACTGCTCGGAGGCGTCATGCATCCCCTTCACGACAAGGTCCCGGATCCCGCTGTTCTCCGTTGCGGAGAAGATGTCCACCATTGCAATCGGTTTACCGCCCATCGCAGCGATGTCGTGGATATTGACGAGGATGGAACAGTACCCCGCCCAGTACGGGTCCGCCTCCATCAGCTTGCTCCAGATCCCGTCGGCGGCAAGGAGCAGGGCTTCGCCATGGTGCTCGATGACCGCCGCATCCTCCCCGAACGCCGCAAGCACGTGGGGGGCATCGATCCGAAGCGCATTGACCATGCGGCCGATCGACTGCTTCCGTTTCACTCCCTCGTATTCCCGGACAACCTTTGCAATGGTTTCTGTCGAACAGCTCTTCTCCGTAAAAAATCACCTGGCATATCGGTATTCTGGAGCAGGTTGCGTACAGGGTATTTTTCCTCATCAGTGATAATTTATTTGATGTGCCGCCAACGTGTTGGTATGGACTGGGCCGAGCGGTACCGCCCGGAACACCTGCAGGACGTTGTCGGGAACACGACCGTTGTACGGCAGATGGCGGTATGGGCAAAGGAGTGGACGGTGCGGAGCCGGCCGCTCCTCCTCTACGGGAAGCCCGGGATCGGCAAGACCTCGTGCGCCATCGCGCTTGCAAACGACATGGGCTGGGAAGTCATCGAGCTGAACGCAAGCGACCAGCGCACGGCAGCCGTCATCGAGCGGGTTGCCGGTTCCGGCAGCGTGACCGCAAGCCTTCTTGGAGCCTCCCGCCGGCTCATCATCCTTGACGAAGCGGACAACCTGCAGGGCACTGCGGACCGTGGCGGGGCAAAGGCGATCCTCGAATGCATCCGCACGAGCCGGCAGCCGATCATCCTGATTGCAAACGACCTGTACGGCATCGCACCGGAGATCCGGGCACGGTGCGACCCGGTGCAGTTCAAGGCCATCCCCGCCCGTTCGATTGCCCCCCGGCTGAAGTACATCTGCGGCATGGAGAAGATCGCGTGCAGCGACGCGGCGGTCCGGCAGATCGCCGAGAGCTCCGAAGGCGACATGCGCTCGGCGGTCAACATGCTCTTTGCATCCTCGGTCGGCAGGATGAGCCTTGACGATTCGGGTGTGCAGACCGCGGGGAAGGATGACCGCATCTCCATCTTCTCCCTCATCTCCGCGATCGCGGGGAAGGGCAGCGACAACGAGCTCCTCCGGCTCTCCCGGGAGGTGGAGGACACCCCCGAAACGGTGGGCCAGTGGGTCGAGGGAAATCTCCCCCTGATCGTCCCGCCGGCCGGGATTCCCGCCGCGTACCGCAGCCTTGCCCGGGCCGACGAGTACCTTGGCAACACGTACCGGAGGCAGTACCACACGCTCTGGCGCTACGCGACGGCGCTCACGCTGATCGGCGTTGCGGACGCCGCCGGCGGTCAGGGCATCCATGCGCGGATCATCCCGCCGGCGCGCTGGCAGAAGATGGCAGGGGCAAAGCGGCAGAAGATGATCCGGAATTCAGCGCTCGCACGGGTGGCAGGCGTCATGCACATCCCCGCAACCACCCTGCGCGGGGAATACCTCACCGCGATAACCCAGCTGGTCGAGACCGATCCGGAAGTTTTTGTCGCCGATCTCTCGCTGGATGCCGACCAGCTGAACTTTTTCCTCTCCGATAAGGCACGTGCCCAGGCGATTGTCGCAACGGTTGGAAAAGCCGCAAAAGAGCGGGAGAAGGAGAAGAAACAGCCGGAGAAAACGGAATGGCCTGAACAGCGCGGGAAAGCGGTAAAAAAGCCGGAACAAGAACCGGAGATAAAACCGGAACAAGAACCTGAGATAAAACCGGAACAAGAACCGGAGATAAAACCGGGGAGCCCCGCGCCGAAACCGGGTGCCCCGGTCGAACCGGCGGCAGGCCAGAGAACCAACGATGCCGGAGGGGCAGAGGCGGAACTCTCCCCGGAAAAGAAGAAACCGGCAAAGACCCAGTCAACCCTCTTCGACGGGTTCTAGGACCGGGTTCTCTCTCCTTTATAGTACCGGTGGAGCACGATCCCGCAGTCGATGATCTCGCCGCCGTCCCCGAACGATTCGAACCCGAGATGATACACGATCAGGTCGCAGCAAAGAGCCCGTGCGAGGTCGATCATCGGGGGGATCATCTCCCCGGCCGGCCGGATGGAGTACAGCACGTCCGCGCCGGAGTAGATCGCAATATCCGGCGAGAAGATGTCGTCCCGGACAAAGGTTACTCCGGCCGGGGGAGCGACGGTTTTAATGTCCGTGCAGGTCACGGGGATACCGGCAGCGTGGATGACAACCGCCGCTTCGGTATTGTTCCCGATCCCGATCTCGACCGGGTGACGGTAGTGCCCCGCGATGTAGGTGCCGACTGAACGCTCAATATGTTTATACCCGGCCATCCAACAGATCAAGGAGATGCATCTCAATATCTTTTGGGATTCCCTTGCTCCCGGGGGATTCCAGATGCCGGTCGCCAAAAACATCTCCGCCCTCACCGGGATTGGCACGACCGTCACGGAGAACCGCGTGCGCATGATGGGGTATGCCGGGGAAAAAAAGCAGGTCGATGCGGCAGCGCTCCTGGACAGTATCAGCGCCTACAAGCACCGGCACGATATTCCGGAACCGATCCTCCTTGTCGTCTCGCAGGACCTTTTCATCCCCCGCCACAGTTTTGTCTTCGGCCTTGCCCGGGAGACCGAAGGGGTGGCGGTGGTATCCTCCGCGCGGCTTGGCAACGGGTTTTACGGGCGGATCCACTCGGACGACGATCTCATCGACCGGCTCTCCAAGGAAGGCGCCCACGAGACCGGCCACCTCTTCGGGCTTTCCCACTGCACTGTTCCGGAGTGCATCATGTTCAAGCCCGACACGCTCGCGGAACTGGACTGCAAGAAGAAGATGTTCTGCCCCGCCTGTCGGGAGAAGCTCTGGTCCGTCTCCATCGATGAGATGCATACCTGATCGCTGCCCCGTACGCTCCTGCATCCGGAATTTTCCTGCTGACACCCCTTTTTTGTCCCAAAAGCCCCGTTACTCTTATCATACCGGTGCGATGAGTTCATGGTATGAGGGCAGGCTTCCCGTGTTCCGTCATGACGGCGCCCGGCTCCGCCGCCCATGACTGTGCCGGGCATCCCGAGTGCGAAGAGCGACTCCGCACTGCAATCACCGGTATTCCGCCGGGTATCCCGGTCAGCACTGCCGCTCCGGCATCCGAAGATGACCTTGCGCTCGTCCACGATGCAGCCTACGTCCGGATGATCAGGGAGCGATGTATGTCGGTTCAGACAACCGGCTGGCTCGATCCCGACACGTACATCACATCATCGTCCTATACCGTTGCAAAGCAGGCAGCCGGGTGCGCAATCGGCGCGATGGAGCGATCCCTTGCCGGTGGACACTGTTTTGCCCTTGTCCGGCCGCCGGGCCACCACGCGGAGCACAACCGGGCGATGGGCTTCTGCATCTTCAACAACGTCGCGGTTGCCGCGGCAATTGCGCTCAGGTCGGTTGACCGGGTCGCGATCGTGGACTGGGACTACCACCACGGGAACGGGACGGAGCATGCGTTCTACGGGACAGAAAAAGTCCTCTTCTGCTCCGTGCACCATGGCGGGGCATTCCCCTGGACGGGTGGCGCCGGTGAGACCGGGACCGGGGAAGGGACCGGCTATACCATCAACGTGCCGCTCGGTGCCGGCGCAACCCTTGTCGATTACGTTCCGGTCTTTACGCAGCTGATCGCCCCGGCGCTCCGGCGTTTTGACCCTGAAGTCGTGATCGTCTCCGCCGGCCAGGACACCCTCTCCGACGACCCGCTCGGCATGATGCTGCTGCACCCCCCCGGCTTCGAAGTCCTTACCCGGATTGTTGCGGACGCGGCAGGTGTCCCGCTCGCCCTTGTCCTTGAAGGCGGGTACAGCCCGTCGCACGGCTCTGCCATCGCCGCAATCTTCCGGGGGCTCCGGCATGCCGGACCGGCCGGGGACTCTGACCTTCCCCCGCCAAGCCCGGATACAGCAGGGCTCCTGCACAGCCTGAAGAAGATCCACCGGCTCTGACCCGTCACTTCGGCAGGATCTCGATCTCCATCCTGCTGATCTTCTCGTACACGTGCTTTGTCTGGAGGATCGGGTAGAGCTCGTACAGGAAGAGGGTTACCGGCGCCCACATGGCAACCCAGCCGGAGATCATGAACGCCTCGGAGATAAAATAGAACAAAAGCCCGTTCCCGAGCTGCATGACCGCCTGGCTGACAAAGAGGGAGACTGCAAGGAAGACGAGCGCGACAAAGAGGGTGAAGCGCCCGTACAACATCTTCTGCCGGAGATGGCGCTCCTCCGCAATCGCCTTGTACCGGAAATGGTTGTGGATTGCGTCGGGGATCACCCGGCATTCCGCGCTTGCCGAACACTCCTTTGGCAGGTGGATGACGATTGCAAATTCGGTCTTCTTCGGAAAGTCGTTGACAGTATCGACGATGTAGCGCTCCGCATCGTCATCCAGCTGCTTCTCGAAGAACGGGGAGGGATCGAGCGTGTTGAAGATCTGGATGACCGAGGTGAGGCTGATCTCAATGAGGATCTTCCCGTTCCTCTTGTTGTAGAGCGAATCGATCTCGGCCATCAGGCACCGCGTCTTTGGAATCCTCTTCTTTTGCGAAACGATAAATCCCGCCTACAGGACCATGGGCGTCCGGGTGCGTCCGCGTCGATCGGGATGCGGGATATGCAGAGATCGTACGGTGTTCCAGTCAGCCGGATCCGGCAGCCCTCTGGACTATCGCATCGAGCGCCTCCCGGATGATGTCGCGTGCCTCCTCCCGCTCGATCCGGTACAGGCGCCGGAGGGCGGGAACCGCCCGCATGTCCCCGATTGCGCCGAGTGCCCATGCTGCCTTCTGCCGCACGCGGGCATCGTCGTCCCAGAGCGTGTCGATGAGAGGACCGACTGCTGCGGGATCGCTGATCCTCCCGAGCGCTTCGGCAGCTCTCCACCGGGTCCCCTCATTGTCATCGGAGAGGAGCCCGATGAAATATGCGATCCGGCGGGCACGCTCTCCGTTTTCCTGAGCGGGGGAATCAGGATCCGGATTCCCCGGACTGCCCGGGAGTCCTGTATCATTTTCAGGGACTGTGGTGCCCGCGTTATCTCCGGTTTTCTCTTCGGTTGTCTCCGGCTCCGGCATGGTCCGGCCACCGGTTCCGGATACTCGTTATCGGCACAAAAAACCGCCGGACCGGACAGAAAAAAGGGAAACGATCCGTCTCTTATTCCTTTTCTTTGACGTACACGATGCCGTCCGGTTCCCGGTAATCCGTCTTGATGACGATTGTTCCGGAGATCCGGTTGAAGAGCCGGAGCTTGCTGCCGGGCATGGCAAACCACCCGATCAGGCAGTCCAGGGCAAGGAACGGCAGGAATGCCTTGCCGAGGCTCTCACCTGCCGCCCCGGGGTAGTTCAGCCTGCTCCCGTCACGCCGGACAACCCTGATATTCATTGCCATCTTCCCGATCGACTGGCCCTTGTACCCTTCCAGGACGGTCCAGTACAGGAAGAAGACGAGCGTCTGGAATCCCAGTTCAAAGAGGTCGAGATTTGAGAGTTCCCAGATGTGGCTGATCGTCCAGATGCGGGCGAGCGCTCCAATCACGATATTCAGGAGCAAAATGACGAGGATGAGATCGATGAGCCAGGCAAAGAACCGGGTGCTCCACTTCGCAAGGTACAGGACTTTGCCCGGATCCGCGGGCGGAAGTATTTCCGCCCCCGCGTCCGCTGCCGGCGATACCGGTTCCCGGGCGGGGACGGTTCCCGGCGCCGGTTCGGGCGATGGGGAGGATCCCGGAACTGTTTCAGCCATAGTATCGTACTACTTTTGCGATCCCGGGGAATGAAGGTTGTGAATCCAGACGCTACCCGGCCCGTGCACCCGGCGCATGGCGGGCAGGAGCAACCTTTTATGCCGGGACAAAGCAACGTAAAAAAATCAGGCAGGTATGGAGGGGAGTCCGGGTGACAGAATCGATCATCAGGGAATTTACCGGGAGCGGGAAGGATTCGGCCAGCAGGACGTACTATTACGGCGTAAGCGGTGTCCGGGTGCTCGACAGCCGGAAAGTCACCTGCCGGCTCTACCGGTTCGATCCGGGATCCAACATAATGACGGAGAACAGTCCCGCACAGCCGGGGAAGGTCCTGAGAAGGTTCGTGTTCGACCAGCACGGGATGCTTGAAGAGACGTTCTCGTTCGGGCAGCCGCCCCGGACGTTCCGGTACGAAGACGGGGGCCGGTGCATCGTCATGCGGGAAGGCGGGGATTACGGCGCGGTGGGCAGGACGTTTACGTTCGAGGGGGCCGGGGTTGCCGAGACCGCGTACGGGCGCGACGGCACCATCGAACGGGTCTATGTCTTTGAACCCGGGGGAAAGGCGATCACCATCCGCACGGGCGGGTGGTACGGCGATGTGGAGCGAAGGCTCGCCTGCGACCGTATCGATGCCACGGTTTTCCAGGACGCAGAGGCGTTCCTGCAGTTCCTGATGTTTACGGAGAAGAGCGACCGGGAGAAGGCGGCGGAGATCGAGGAGCAGGCGGCAAAGATCCGGCAGGGGACAGAAGTGCCAAAGAAGAGCAGGTACGCGTACACCGGCGTCCGTCAAACGTCGGATGATGCCCAAAAACCGGCAGATGCCGGAACCGGCCGTTCCCCGGTCCGGCCGGGTGCGGGGGCACGACAACCGCCGGAGGGGCGCTCTGCCGGACGCCGCCCGGCGGCACGGGATGATTCCGGTATCGATTTCATCCCGGATGCCGATACCGTGCAGGGGGGCGCGGCCCGCCAATCGTCCGCAAATCACGGGCGCAGCGCGGAGATCCCGTTCGAAGACCGCCGGAGGGTTAGCGGGGACGACCGGGAGGAACTGCAGTACGGGCAGAGCGCAAAGATCCCGCTCGATGAACGGTTCCGGAGTTCCCGCGAGGAGGACCGGACGCTGAACAAAGGAATGAGCGCAGATATCCCGCTGGAAGAACGGTTCCAGAAATCCCGTGAGGAACGGGGCGGGCCTGAACCGGGAAGGAGCGTGCAGATCCCGTATGAGGAACGAAGGACCGGGAAAAAGCAGCAGCAGGACAGGGACAGCCTGTAAACGGAAAATTCAGCGGCACTCTTTTCAGGCAATTTTTTAATTTTTTCAGCTTTTTCCACAAACGACTGTCGCCTGTTTCACGAACCTTCCGGCACCGTGCCGGCACCTTCCCGCCAGTGCCCGTCCGGCACTTCGATGATAAACCGGGCTCCCGCCCCGGGTTCCCCCGTCTCCCGGATGGTCATCCCGGTGATCGCGAGGATCTCCTTTGTTAAAAAGAGCCCGTATCCTGTATTTTTCCCGAATCCCCGCTCAAAGATCTTCTCTTTCTCCTGTGCAGGAATGCCAACCCCGTTGTCTTCCCACTGGATCGTGAGGCATTTCCCGTTCTTCTCGCAGGAGAGCGCAATCTGTGTCACGTGACCGCCGTGCCGGAGGGAGTTGTCGAGCAGGTTGAAAAAGACCTTCTCCAGCATCGGATCGGCATAGATCTCGATTTCCCTGCAGGGGCAGGAGAACCGGATCTCCTTTGGAGCGATCTCCGGCATGATCGAATCAACCCGCTGCCAGCAGGGGGAATGAACGCCCAGTTCCTGGTACGCTTTTGTAAACGCGATCTGGTGCCCGATCTTCGTACCCACATCATCGATCCGGGAGAGGAACTCCTTAATCTTCTCATCCTGCTCCCTGGCAAGGGCGATCTTTGCATATCCCCGCAGGATGGAGACCTGATTGACGATGTCGTGGCGGGTGATGCTGCTTAACAGGTTGAGTTTCCGGTTCGCCTCTTTAATCGAATGCTCCATCATCATGCGCGAAGTGATGTCCCGGACGATCGCTTCGGTCCCCAGTATTCTGCCGTCCTTATCAGTCCTGAACTGAATGTTGAGTGACACGGGAACAAAAGAACCGTCTTTTCTCCTGGCGGTGCCGGTATAATCCCTGATCCCCCCGTCTTTTAGTTTCTGAATTGTATTCATCCGCTTTTGAGGAGTCAGGTACAGGGATGCTGCAGGGTACCCGATCATCTCTCCTGCAGAACCAAAACCGTACAGGCGGGCGGTAGACGGATTTGCAAGGATAATCTTTCCGTCGTTATCAGTCTGGAAATAGGCATCCTGCAGGTTCTCTAAAATATGACGATACTTCTCCTCGCTTTCCCGGAGTGCGTTTTCGGCATCCTTCCGTTCGGTTATGTCGCTTGCGATGCCTTCGTACCCGGTAACCTTCCCGTGATCGTCACGCAGGGGAACCGATTTCGAACTGTGCCAGCGCCAGGAACCGTCGGCGTGCCGGATGCGGTATTCGAAGTATGGCTGCAGGATTCCTTCCTCAAGGGTTTTCCTGATGGCTTGCTCGCAGACCGGCAAATCCTCCGGGTGGATGAATTGCCGGAATGATTTTCCAATAACTCCAGCGACCGGGTGCCCGATGAGTGAAGGCCAGCTGGGAGAGATATAGAGGATTTTCCCTTCGGGACTGAGAGTATAGATGATATCATGGCCGTTCTCGATGAGGAGGCGGAACCGCTCCTCGCTCTTTTGAAGTGCCTCTCCTGCGTGTAAAAGTTCGGTGATGTCAAGGGAGACTCCGAGAACGGCCTGCCGTTTGTCACCGTTTGTCGTGAACGGCACTTTCGTCGTAGAAAGGACGCGCCGGTTTCCGGCTGTATCGAGATACGTCTCCTCCGGAATAACTTTGGTCTTTCCGGTTGTCATGACCTCGCGGTCGTCGTCGAGCATGCGCCTGAGTTCGGCGGCATCATGGTGGAACAGCGCATGGTTCTTCCCTTCA
>Ga0209099_1001244_pt1 | contig 26321 bp, 26 predicted proteins | sample AD_JPNHW2_MetaG_FD_184430 | JGI IMG/M metagenome (GOLD analysis project Ga0209099, IMG submission 184430) | Active sludge microbial communities of municipal wastewater-treating anaerobic digesters from Japan - AD_JPNHW2_MetaG (SPAdes) (version 2) | ecosystem: Engineered > Bioreactor > Anaerobic... | reverse complement strand
TATTTACAAACAACAGTAAAAAGAATAAAAAATATTCATGTAAATCATATTGATTTAAATTTTCCTGTTTTATCTGATAGGATTTATTTATAAAACAACTTGACAAAAAAATAAAAATGAGCTATAATAAAAAGTGTCAAGATAAAAGTAGTCTTATATGACTGACGGCCAAAAGAAAGTTTTTGTTCATCACCTTTACAACTTTGTAAAGGTTTGGTATCAAACTTTGCCAATTAAAATAATCGCCCGATGTCATATAAGACTTTTTGTTGAAAGGAATAATTTTAAAGGAATAAAAGTGAAGAATATTTTAATATTAGAAGATAGTGAAGAAAGAATAGATTTTTTTAAAGAAAAATTTGAAAAAGATAATAATTTATTTATTTTTAGTTTTGTGAACGATGCTATTGATTGTCTTAAAAGAAACAAAATAGATATTTTATTTCTTGACCATGATTTAGATCATAGAGTTATGGTCAATTCTTATGAAAAAAATACTGGATTTAGTTTTACTAAATATATTGTAAACAATAACTTACAATTTGAACATATTTATATTCATAGCATGAATCCAGTTGGTGCAAAACTTATGTATGAAGAATTAGAGAAGACAAATAATACTATTGATTTAGTTCCTTTTTATTTACTTTTGGAGCAAGCATAAATGATTTATTTTACTGGTGATTTACATGGGTCTTATGATTTTGAAAAACTTTATCTCTTTAAGCAAGGAATGTATTTAACAAAAAAAGATTATCTTATTATAGCTGGCGATTTTGGCCTTGTGTGGAACAACGAAAACAGTAAATATTATGACAACGATAAAGTTATGCTAGAATGGCTTTCTAACGAACATTATACTACTTTGTTTGTGCCAGGAAATCATGAAAATTATGATATGCTTCTTAGTGATAGATATCCAGAAGTAAATATGTTCGGAAGCAAAGTTAAGCAAATAGATAAAAGTGTTTTTATGCTTCAACGTGGTTTTATCTATATGATTGATGGATTAAAAGTATTTACTTTTGGAGGAGCTGTTTCAATCGATAAAGAAATGCGAACTGAACATGTTTCATGGTGGAAAGATGAAGTGCCATCATTTGAAGAAGAGCAACTAGCTTTATCAAATCTAGAAGCAAATAATAATACCGTTGATATTATAGTAACACACGCAACACATAAAAAAATGTTTGATAAAATGAGTTTTAAATATTCTTTTTATGAAGAAGAAAAAGACCCATTAATTAAATTTTTAACAGAAGTGCAAACTAAAACTTCATATAAATATTGGATTAATGGTCATTACCATATAGACCTTGCTGATAAAAATACTAAAACTTTTGCTTTATATAACTTAATAATTAGTCATAAAGAAATAATGAAAAGGTTTTACAAGGAGTAAAAATAATGGAAATATTAAAAGCAGCTTTATCATATAATACAAAAACTAATAAAGTACAAATTAGTTGTATTATTGAAAATTGCATACTTTATGGAGAATATATAGAGATAAAAGAAGAAGGTAACAAAAAAGTTAGCTTGCAAGATGTTGAAAAAATAATTGAAGCAACTGATTATGTTACTTATAATTTTACTTTTTATTCATTTAAATCAAATATGCAAGAAGCTGAAAAAAAATTACTTTTTTATGCTTTTGAATTTTTTTCTACAGTTAAAGATGATAAAGCTGTTAATAAGATTGCATCGTATATAAAGGTAGGTAAATAATGAAAATGAAAATGAAAAATTTTTTAGAAAAGCATCCGAATTTTATATTCTATTTTGAAAGTTTTATCATAGTTTTTTTGGTGATTATGATTTTTGATCTTTCTATAGCACAATCAAAAAAGATAGGCTATAAGCAAGGACAAATTGACTTTCAAAAAGGTATTGTCTATTATAAAGTAGATGGCAATGATATTTGGGAAGTAAAGGATAATGCTTCTAAATATGGACAAGGCCAATTAGATGCTCAAGATGGAAAGATAGTTTGGAAGGTTGAAGAAGGAAAAATTTGGAACAGAATTAAATCGGGGCAGTAAAGGATTCGCTTATAAAATCGCTTTAAGGATGTAAAAGCGCATTGAATAAAATCCAAGATTTTATAATACATGGGTTCAACTCCCATCTGCTCCATGATTGCCGCATTAGTTTAACGGTAAAACAGTTGCCCTGTAAGCAATAGTTAGAGGTTCAATTCCCTTATGCGGCTTAAAAGGATAAAAAATGGTGCCAGAAGAAATAATTGATTTTTTAAATAAAGAATTTCCTATGATGGCGTTTTCTTATAAGAAAAAAGATTTTGCCAATAAAAACATTTATGAATTTTTTTATGAAGGAATTTTTAATGATTCAATTATGTTTGATTTAGATGTATTAGCTGAAAAGAATAAAGAGCCATTGCTTATAATAAAAAATGCTATTATAAATTCAATAAAAAGAAATGAATTAGATGAAAAAAGAAAGCAAGAAAAGCAAAAAGAAGATGATGACGAAGAAGAAAGCAGAATAAAAAAAGTATGGAAGAAAAGCAAAAAAATAAAGAAGACTGAAAGTTAATTATATGAATTTAAATGAAAACGCACTAGACCCTATACAGAAAACAAGGTGTCAAGATATTTTTATTGCTCCTGATAAAGATATTGTAAAAGAAAAAGTAAAGTATTTTATATTAGATACTTTCTTAAAATGGTTTAAAAAAATGGGATATGGCAAAGAAAAAATAAAAACCATGTACCTTATTGGCTCTTCATTAGGCTATCAATATACTGACACCACTGATATTGATGTTCATATTGAAGTAGACTTCTCTCAAGAAAAAGCCGATGAACTTGGAAAGCTTCTTCCAAATGGAAATATATTGCCTGACACAAAGCATCCAATTCAATTCTATTTAACAACCAATTTAAAAGACGTAAAAAATAGTGATAATGCTTATGATTTAATAAAAGATAAATGGCTACAGAAATCAGATAAAGATAATATTCAAATACCAGTTTCACAAATATTGGAAATATCAAAATTCTTTATGGCTGGAATAGAAGATAGATTAGCTGAATACAAAAGAGATAAAAAAGAGTTGGAAATATATAAATCTTATTCAACTGAAAAGCAAGAAATTACACAAAAAGAATTAGATGATTTAATCAACAATAAGGAAAATGAAATTAAAGCAGATTTAGACGCCTTATTTGTTGGCTATCATGTTATACGTGGCCTTAGAAAAGAAGTATTTGTTAATGGAGAAAACAATATTGACAATCCTGATTTAGAGTATCTTATAGATATTCAAACAAAAAAACCAAATTATTCTATTAGCAATTTAATTTATAAAACACTTGAACGTTTTGGCTATCTAGAGACTCTCCACGATGTAATGGAAGAAAGAAAGAAACTATTAGATAATAATGAAAAAAAATAAAATCAAAGAAGTAAAACTAAATTTTAAGTTAAATGAAGCTACTCCAAATGGAAGAGTTTATGATAAAAATAACCTATTGGAAAAGCTTTCTGAAAGCATTAAACATAATTGCTTAATGTTAGAAAATACTGATAACTATACAAGCACTTCAGTTGATATTAATAAAATAATAGGCTTTGTTGACAGTTATTATGTTGATAAAAACAATAATATAATTTTTAAAATTGTACCAATTGATGACAATAAAATACTTGAATGTGTTGATGAATGTACCATTTCTGCAATCGGAAAGGAAAAGAATAAAAATATAGATATAGCAAAAATATTATGTTTAAGGCCAACGCAAGATTATGTTTATAAAACAAATGATGAAGTTATTAAAGAGTTTATAAAGTATTTATCAGAAAATAGAGAAGAAGAAGATGATGAATATGATTTATAAGAGTATAAAGAAAAGCAAAGAAAGAAAAAACAACAAAAGTAATTTTTCAACAGAAGAAATAGAACTTCAATGCCCAAGGTGTAAAACACCAATGGAGTTCTATTATAATGACTTTAATGAATTGCAATTTTATTGTCCAAATTGTGATAAAGAAAACAAATAATTTTACTTTTCCCATAAGTGTTACGGTAGCACAAAAGACTTTGAATCTTTTAGAGGCTGTTCAACTCAGCCATGGGAAACTATTGACAAAAAAATAAAAACCTGCTATACTACAAAAAAGGAGAAGATTTAACGTGATTGGAGTTCTAAAACTATTTTTATCATTATTAGCTTTTGTAGTAACTATTTGCATTTGTGCAGTTTATCCAACAGCTGCATCAATAACAATTACTATATTTTTGGTAAGTGCCTTCTTACTTTATTCTTTAGTTAAATCAGAGTTTTAGGAAAGTTAAAGATAGAGGTACTATTATGGCAATCAATATTGATATAAAAAACAACTATGAAAGCAAGGAAAAAATAAATATAGATAACAAGCTTACTGTTAATTCAAAAGATGGTATAAAAATAGATGTTAAAGACTCAAAAAAAGACAAAGAAAAGAAAGACATAACAATAAAACCATCTTACGAATCAAAGTAAAAAGACAACAAAAATGGGACTCTTTGATACTGTTTATATTAACAACAAATGGATTCCAAAAGAATGTGATTGTATAGATGATTGGCAAACAAAAGATTTAGGCTGTAATATGTTTAATTATTATATTCTAAATTCTGGCGAAATAAAAATTTTTAATACAATGCAAAAAGAATACACAATAAATCCATTATTAAAAAACATTACATTTAATATATATTCCTATCTTAGAAACCCATTAAGCAATAAAAAAGATGATTTTATTTGGTATGAATTTACCATATATGCAAAAAATGGAATACTCTATAAAATAGAAAAAGCTACTAACATTCCAGAAAATGTATTGCCAAAAAATTCAATAGCTTATTGGCATAAAATAAATAAATTTTATTATTTTCTTTTAATAAAAAAACTATTTAAAAAATAACAAGTTATAAAAAAAGCCTTGTTTTTCACAAGGCTTTTTATTTTATATAAAATGCTTATTCAAGCACTGTTCCAGAACGATAAATATTAAGAGTAATCTCAATAAATTCAATCATTCCAGTAGGAACAATCTGTATAATACCTTTCATATAATTTTGTGCTACAACATCTGGTGTATTAGTAGTAGAATCAAAAATTGTAACATATTGATCAATACCGTTTGCTTGCTTCACTCTTTCAAGAATAGAATTTACCATTCCAGCAGCACGCTGCCAACTATCAGGATTGTTTGGTTCAAACAACATGCCATCAAGAGCAAGTTTAATTAACTTCTTAATATAAATTATCATTCTACGAACATTAACTCTATTAACCGCTTGATTTTCCCTTAAAGCAGTTTTCTGTCCAAAGATTTCAATACCCTTTGAATAGAAGTCTACAATTGGGTTAACACAGTTAAAATCACCATAAAGTTGTTCACGTTCAGCAAAAGAAGGCGAAGTTTCAACATCACTTGCAGAAGACAACTTACCTCTAGAATCACCAGCAGGAGAATACCAAGGCTTGTAAATTTTATCTATTTCAAGGAACTTTTCACCCATAAAGACTGAAGGTGGAACCCATACATATTTCTTATAATAGCTATCATAATCCTTTAACCATGGCCAGTAAATTATTCCATAAGAAGAAGAAACAGCAGCCGTTCTACCATAATCACCAACACCATTATGCCAATCTACCACTTCACTATAAGAAAGACCAAATGGAGGATCAACAAGATAAACAAAATCTTTTCTACTTTCAGCAAGCCCAATAGCAGCATTTTGTACAGATTCTTCATTGCTATCAGGTGTCATTAAAATATGGAAATTATAAAGGTCTATATTAGCAAGGCTACTAGAAGAACTTAAAGCATCAACAAAAAGTGCTTCTCCACCAGCAACTGGAATACCATCAGTACCAACAACATAATCATAAGCATCAAAATCATTTTCATCCATTACAGAAGTAAATTCCACAGAAGTATCAGTTGCAGGAGTACCAAGTTGATAACTACCATCGGCAAATGTAATAGCACCATCACCATTATTATCAAATGTTTCAACCGTTACAAAATCACTACCACTTTCGCTATCATTAATCTTCTTTGCAAAGAAATTATCATCCGATATCTTCAAAGAAACATCAGAGAAAGTTTCTTGTAAATCACCATCGTAATAAATGCTTATTGTGTTTACAACACTATTATCAACTGGATTTACTGCACTTGACTTTTGAAGCATAATATTTGCTGTAGAACTTCCAAGCTCTTTAGAAGTAATTGCTATAACATCAGTATTCTGAGTTGTAGTTCCATCATGGCCAGTAACAGAAGCATCAAGTGGCATTAAAGAAACAAAACTTAATCCACCAGCAATAACAACATTATCTATAAAATTTGCAGCAAGCGGAGCAGGAGAATCAATTGTACTAATTCTAATTTTCTTTGACTTAGCATTTCTTTCAACAGCAATAGAATTAGCTAATGAAGCTTGGCCATTTCTAGGGGTTCTAATTCCTAAGCCAAACGTAGCATCAGTTAAATCATAAACAGAAGTCAAAGTAGAAATTAATGGAGCAGAACTTAACAATACAGTAGAATTTGTACCAGTAGAACCAATAGAAGTTATTGTAATTCGCTTTGTATAGCTATTAACTTCTACAGAAACATTAGAAGGAAGTACAGCAGAATTTATTCCATCTACCTTTGAAAAAGTAGTAGCAGCAATTGCGGCAGCAGTAAACAATGGAGTTCCCTTTATAATACCTTCAGTAGTATCACCATCTTTTATTTCAGCATATGGTATTGCACCAGCATTTTTTTGGAAGAAATATAAACCAGTTTTGCAAGGAACACAAACAAGTGGAATACTTCTTCGTACCAATTCAGTATTAATCTTATCAACCAATTGGCTTAAAGTAGTATTAGGTGTTATGCCAGAAACAACAATTTTTGTAAATGTGTTGCCACCACGTGTTAAGTTAACATTAAAATTGTACTTTGAATCTGACAAATTTAAAGCAGTATAAAGATATGTATCGCTTGTAAAAGCAGTGGTAAATTGTGCAAAAGCATAAGCCCTAGAACCTGTTAAAATAGCATCTTTAACTTTTGCAGCCAAACTATCAAGGGTTTCAGTAGCAGAAATTTCAACCATTAAGTTTGAATTAGTGCCAGCAGCAACCACTGAGCCATCTAAAGTAAGGTTAAACAAATAAGGATGTATAGAAATTGTTTCAAGATTTTTATAAACAAACTCTTGAAAACCAGAAGTTGCAGGAACCTGACTTGATATTTGATTCATCATATCATTAATAGACCATCTTCCAGAATCAGGCGATCTCATATAAATCATTTTGCTACTTAACTTAAAATCATATTCTTCACCATTTGTATAGTTAGCAGCACCATAAAGAATATCTGAAGTCCTGCTAAATTCTACATAACTATCCATTTTATCAATAACATTTTTTACTAAAACCTTTGATGGGGTAGCGGCTTCTAAGCCTTCTGTTTCAGCAACACGATAAAATATTAACGCATTACCTTGATTAAAAACTCTTTGAGCAGCTAAAGAACTAAAGCCTAAAGAAGTAGGATAGCCAAAAGCCTTTCTAAATTCTTTAAAAGAAGTAACAATAGTAGCCTTATTAATTGGACCCTTTGTTGCATAACCAACAATAGCAACAACAGTATCAGCTTCTGTTGTCGCAAAATTGTTTATGTTTCTTTCAATTATATTAACACTTGGTGATTTAGCCATTTTATAACCTCCAAAATTATTTTTTAACTAATTCATTCTTAGATTAACTTTACTTACAATAAAAAACGCTTTTAATACTTTCTAACAGCTATTAAACCACGCTTTTCAAGATTTTTCATTTGGTCAGTAATTGATGCAACTGGCATTTCTCCATAACTTGCCAAATAACCATAATTTATAATTGGTATTGTTTGGTTTGTTTTATTGACAATTTTATAACTTGTCCCTGTTCTTTGTTTCATATGCTACACTTATCTCCTCTATAATTCCATCAAAAATTTCACATTCTGTTGGCAAGTAAGCCCGTGGTATTACCAAATCCAAGCTTCTCGATATTATTTTATCTTTAGCTTCTCCTGGCGCTAGCTCAGTATCATTAGAAGTATTTTGTGAATAAATTGTTCCCCATTGATTATTAAATATTTTAAATGGATGCGGTCTATTAAATGGTGTCTTTAATAATATTTGAGTTTCAATAATATCAGCTTCTCTTTCAATAGTCGTTAAAATATTTATTTTATAAGTTAACTGATAAATTAAAAAAGGGCTTTCATAAATAAATTTCTTATCTTGTCTTACTGGTAATTTTGTAAATCCATTTAAATTTTGTTCCTTAACATATTCAATATTACTTAAATAGAAAGAAACAGTAGGATTTAAATTTGCACCGTTGATTACTGGTACCAAAAATTTAGCAAAAGCCATTGGTGGCGTAGCAAAAAACACTTGCACATTTTCATCTTTTGGATACTTCTTTAAGTAAACATTATTAACAAGAAATTTCTTTATTTCATCGGTATATGCTAAAAATAAAGTATATTCATAAGGTTTAGCCATTACATTGTATCTCCCATAGGATTAAAAACATAAAAATCTTCTAAAGTAACTTGCTTTCCATTCTTTATTTTTTCTGCACCACTTTGTTTCATTATAGCTCCACCTTTCAGAAATACCTTTACTTTATCTTGTTCTTTATCATCTGCAATATCTTCATCAAAATGTATAGCAATTACACCATTTTCAATTTTTGCAGAAACCCCAGGTGTAGCATTAAGAACTTCCACTTTATCTTGTAAACCACTAAATACATCAGAATAGACTTTTTCTAAAAAGTCTTTACTATCTATCATCATATATTTATCTTTATTGTATGAATTATTCTTTTTTTATTTTTCTTAAATCATATTGATTTTGACGAATAATATATTGATAATTTTCAGGTAATCCATCAAGCTCTTCAATTGGATAGAGATTGCAATCAAGTGTATATGTTGCATACTTCCATCCAAAATCGCCACTTGGATTAGCATTAAGTACTTGATAAATTCTATACTTATTGGTAAGAACTGCATCACCCATTTCTATTACATCAGTAATATTTTTATAAGTATCATCAAAACTAAAGAAGTTAAATATTTTTCCAGTAAATTCAGTTTTTTCAAAGTTTACTATTCTATTGATAAAATCATTTTCTCCAATACTTTCTGCTTTAAAATATGGTATTAAATTAATTTTAACTATTAAAGCATCAACCTTTGTTTCATTATCTATCTTATAAGTAAACACCATAATATTGTTAATAAAAATATCAATACTTTGTTCTGTTTTTTTAATACTTGGTACCCCTGAGCCAGTAAAACTTAAATTTATACTTATTTTTTTAGTTGTTTTCAAAGCTCGTATTGTTTGCACCATTTTATTAAAGTTAAGTTCAAATTTTAAATTTTGTTCAACTTCTTGATATGGCTCCATGTTAAGAACACCAGCCCATGGATTTGTTAAATAACGAGCTCTTATCTCAAATGGAGGAAGAAATATTTTTGAATGTTTTACAGCACCATAAGTATCATCTAAAATAGTTCTTTCTTTATCTAGCTTAAAAACCTTTATTGATGGTGCATTTGCTTCCAAATATTTATCATTCAAATAAGAAAAATATTGGTTATACTCTTTCATTAAATCAGAATAATTCATAGTTTCTATTATCTTTTCTAAATATTTTTTTCTTTCAAAGCATTATAAGATTTTTCTACTACATCAGTATTCATCTTCTTATCTATTAATTTTGTTGGATTTAAACCTTGTATAAGGAAAGAAGAACCAAAAAATGCTCCAAGCCGTACAAAAGGATTCAATTCCTTTATAGTTACATTTGATTGTACAACACCAAACTTATCAGTTAAGATTCCAATTATCTTATAAGGCAAAAGTAAAGAAGCGGCCATAATTCCATAAAGTCCAATATTTTTTAATAAAGACTTTGTTTGTTCTTTATTGGCAAGCTTTAATATATCAATAAAATCATCTTCTAACTTTTTATAACTTTCTTTTACCTTTTTTTTGTCTTTTGAAGTTTTGTATTCTTCTTCTATACCTTGAAATTTAATAGCTAAATTTTTTATTTTTTCAAGAAGTTCAGTAAGTGTTTTTTTATCTTTTTCATCAGTAACAGAAGCAGATTTCTGCTTTATGGCATTATAAAGTTTTACTAGTTTTCCACTATTTTTAAAAAAAGAAATACCTTCTTCAAGTAAATCATCTTGTAATAACAATTCTTCTATTTTCATATTGTTTCATTCCTCGTCTTTAATATTAGCTTTTAGGTTTTTTAATGTTTCTTTAGTATAATCTTTTAACTCTTTATAATCTTTTTCAGCCTTTTTTTCATCTATTTTTTTTATATCAATTGCAAATGTTCTATCAAAAAAATAAGCTTTTTTATTATAATTAAAAGCATCTTCAACTGCTTCTTTTTCTTCTTCACTTAAATTATATAAATAAACTCTTTTTATTGTATTGTTTTCTACAACCATTAAACTATTAAAAATTAAAAGTTTCTTTCCGTTGTTTCCATCAATAATTTCAAATTTATATTTGTTTTTATATCTTCTATAAAACTCTATTATTTTATTTTCAGAATCAAAATAATAGAATGCTTTATTTTTATAAATTAAAGGAACAAAAAAAGTATCATATTTTCTTTCTTTTCTTTCCCTCTCATAATATTTTTTGTCAGTAAAATCTGCTGTTATCATTTTATAATAACTAAAAAAATTCTTTTTCATAAAATTTAATAAATTATTATCTTGAAGATAATAGTAGGTTTTTGTTTTACTAAGAAAATTTATGCTTCTATAATTTATAGAAACGTTTTTTATTTCATTAAAATTTCTTAAAAAAATAATCAAACAGTCTTCTTGTGGAGTATTTTTTTCTATATAAAGAATAGGAAACTTTGTTTCATGCTCAAATAGATTACTAATAATTCGTTGATGCGATTCATAATAACTATCATTATTATAATAATCCTTTTTATATTTTTTATATTTGAAAAGCATATTATAAATATCATCTGGTAAAACCTTAGTAAAGGCAGCAGTATTTCTTATTAAATAAATTTTAGCATTTCTAACTGAATAATTAGTATAATCGGGCTTTTCAAGTTCTTTCTTACTAAAAAACTTATCTTTAATGTTTTTGAATATCTTGTTTTTAAGAATATCGTTTTTTCTTAATTCAACTGATCTTTTATATCCATTTTCATCCTTATATAGCTCATACAAAAATATTTTTTCACTATCATCATTATAATCTTTAGTTGGAAAACAAAATAAAAACATTTTATTAAACTTATTATTTTTTACTAAGAAAAATTTATTATTTTTTACTAAGAAAAATTTATTATTGTTTGAATCTTTTTTTAAAAAATCTTTAGCATATTCTGTTTCTGCATTAAAAAAATAAAAGTCTACATTATATTCTGAACAAATAACTTTAAATTGCTGAGGTGAAAGTTTTTCATAAGACCAATCTTTATCAATAAAATTTTTTGTATCAAAATAGTTTTCTGCTTTTTTTATAAAGTTTCCAATAGGAGCATTATCTTCGTTTTTAATTGCGTTTAATACTTTTGTTGGAATAGTATCTAACACTTCTTTTACAGTAACCGATCTATTATAAAAATTTTGAAAAGATGGTTCAAGCCAATCATTTTGATAGCCCCAATCCATTTGATAAAAAATTTTCTTTTTCAAGTTTCTAATTATATACAATTTATTATTATTTTCTGTATAATTTCTAAATTGATACGCATGAGCAGCGGTGCACCAGAAGGCTTTTCCTACTCCTTTGAACGAGGACAAATATTTAGCTGCACCAAAAGTTTTTGGAGAAACTATTTCCCATCCATCTTCATCAGTGGGATAGATTACTTCATATTCATCATTTGATTTCATTTCCATCGAATCTTCAAACAACTCATTGATTTTATTTTCAAAATCTTGATTAAATGGATCAGTTAAATTTACTTCTTCAAACTTATCAAACAACTCTTTTATTTCTGGTTTCTTGGCTTCTTCCTTATTGATATTGTCAAAATAAGATTTAGTTGCATCTATTATTTGATTATCAACATATTTTAAGTTATTAATAGTTTTTGTTTTATTCAATAAAAGAACTATTGCCTTGTTTTGAAGTGATTTATCAAAATTAGTTTTAACAACTTTTAAAAATTTGTCAAGAGCTTCAGTATCTGGTTCTTCACCATTAAAAAACTTCTTTGAAATACCAGCAATCTGTCCACGTAATATTGCTTTTGCTAAACTAGCGCCATCAACATATTCGGTTGCTTCTAATAAAATTGATTTAAATGTCATATAGTTAACTTTACTAAAGATTGTTTAATATTTTTCATTAAGAATTTTAATAAATTTTAAACTTTCATTCCTCATCTTTAATATTAGCTTTTAAATCTTTTAATGCTTCTTTTTTATATTCTTTAAAATCTTTATAATTTTTTTCAGAATTTGCTTCATCAAAGCTGTCTATATTTATTGTAAAAGAACGGCTAAGATAATTAATATCTACAATATTAAAATAATTTTTTATGGCTTGTTGTTCTTCTTTACTTAAATTGTCTATATCAACTGGTTTTACTTCATTATTTTCTACAACCATTAAGTATTGAAGGGATAAAACTTTTTTGCCAAAAATATTTTTAGAAATATCAAACTTATACTTATTCTTATATCGTCTATAAAATTCTTCTGCTTTAGCATCAGGATCAAGATAATAATATTTTTTACCTTTATATTCTAATGGAACAAAAAAGATTTCTTTTTTTGTTTGCTCTCTTTTTTGTTTATAATATTTTCTATATGTAAAATTAGAAGTTATCATCTTATAATAACCAAAAAAATTTTTTTTCATAAAATCTAACATTTTATAATCTTCTAAGCAACGATAAGTTTCCATTTTATTTAAAATTTTTATATTTAAATAATTTATAAAAATATTTTGTATTTCTTCTTCTTTAAAATTTTTTAAAAAGATAATTAAATATTCTTTAGATGGCTTATTTTTTTCTATATAAAGAATAGGAAATTTTGTCTCATGCTCAAACAAATTACTAATAGCTCGTTGATGTGATTCATAATAGTCATTATTATAATAATTCTTTTTATATTTTTTATATTTGAAAAGCATATTATAAGTATTGTCTGGCAAAACTTTAGTTAAAGCAGCGGTGTTTCTTATTAAGTAAATTTTAGTATTTTTAATTGAGTAATTAGTATAATTAGGTTTTTCAAGTTCTTTTTTGTTAAAAAACTTATCTTTAATACCTTTAAATATTTTGTTTTTAAGAATATCATTCTTTCTTATTTCAATTGCTTTTTTATGTCCACTTTCATCTTTAGTTAATTCACACATAAATATTTTTGTAGAATCCATAAAATTTTCAAGTGAAAGAATAAACAAGAACATTTTATTAAGTTTGTTGTTTTTTACTAAGAAAAATTTATTATCATTTTTATCTTTTTTTAAAAAATCTTTAGCATATGTCAGTTCTGTACCAAAAAAATAAAAATTTACATTATATTCTGAGCAAATATTTTTAAGCTGTTGATATGAAAGTTTTTCATAAGACCAATCTTTATTAATAAAATTTTTTGTATCAGAATAGTTTTCTGCTTTTTTTATAAAATCCCCAACAGAATTGCCATCTTTGTCTTTAATTGCGTTTAATACTTTTATTGGAATGATATCTAATACTTCTTTTGCAGTAACTGATTCATTATGAAAATTTTGAAAAGATGGTTCAACCCATTTATACTGATAGCCCCAATCCATTTGATAGAAAATGCTTTTTTTTACATTACGTATAATGTATAGTTTATTATTATTTTTTGTATAATCTTTAAAATTAGCTGCATGAGCAGCGGTACACCAGAAAGCCTTTCCCACTCCTTTGAATGAAGACAAATATTTGGCTGCACCAAATGTTTTTGGAGAAACCACTTCCCACCCATCTTTATCAGTGGGATAGATTACTTCATATTCATCATTTGACTTCATCTCTGCTGAATCTTCAAACATTTCATTAATTTTATTTTCAAATTTTTTATTAAATGAATCAGTTAAATCAACTTTTTCAAACTTATCAAACAACTCTTTTACTTCTGGTTTCTTAGCTTCTTCTTTATTAACATTGTTAAAATAAGATTTGGTTGTATCTATTATCTGATTATCAACATATTTTAAGTTATTAATAGTTTTTGTTTTATTCAATAAAAGAACTATTGCCTTGTTTTGAAGTGATTTATCAAAATTGTTTTTGACAATTTGTAAAAATTTGTCAAGAGCTTCAGCATCTGGTTCTTCACCATTAAAAAACTTCTTTGAAATACCAGCAACCTGTCCACGTAAAATTGCTTTTGCTAAACTAGCGCCATCAACATATTCGGTTGCTTCTAATAAAATTGATTTAAATGTCATATAGTTATCTTTATAAAAAATTAATCTTTATTATCATCTTCATCATTACTTAATATTTTTTTGTTAAGTTTTGACAAATTTTGAATATGCTGTTTTATATTATTTGCTCTATTTTCTTTTTCTTGTTTTTCATCAAAAATATTTGTATTTATTGAATAAACATCATTAAATTCTCTTCTTGAAAAATAGAAATTGTTATATTGACGTTTAATATCTTCTTTTTTTATATTAAACTTTTTTAATATATCATAAATATTATAAATTGCTTCATCTTCTGATACTTGATATACTTTATTATTTTCAACATAAACAAATGGAGTAAAAATTAATCTACTATTATTGCCTTTGTTTACCAATGATGAAAAATCATAATTATTTTTATAACTCATATAAAAATTTTTTATAGATGCTATAGTATGCCCTCCATAATATTGTTCTGACTTTGGAAAAAAGAAAAAAGTTTTATTACCAGATTTTATTGACTTTGCAATAAAATCATCTTTAAAACTTTTTTGTAATTTATCATAAGTTTCAATATTTTTTTTCTTTGTTTCTTTTCCTGAAATAGTATTATAAAAATCAGTAAAATTTTTTTTAATTTTTTCTTTTAAATCTTTGTCATAAAAAAGAGTAGTTACTTCACCTTCTGCTGCATAATGTAAACTATATTCATTCTTTGTTATAGCTGGATAATTTTCATCATTTAAAGCAAAAAGAAAAATTCTTTTATCTTTCTTAATATAAAGAAATTGTAATGGTTTACCATTTTTTAAAGCATCTTTTAATGCTTTTTTAAATGCTTTAAATTTCTTTTCTTCTACCTCTTGTTTTAATATAAAGCTTTGTATTTCTTTTGGTACAAACTGTCTAAAAGCAGCAAGATTTTTTATTAAATACATTTTATAATCTTTAGTAGAATAGCTTACATAATTTGGTTTTTTTTCTGCTTTAGGTGGAATATCAAAAAGAATCTTCTTTATTTTAGAAGGGATGTTTTCATCTTCTCTAAAAGATTTTAAGCTTAATATCTTATATTTATTATTTTCTTCAAGCTCTATAATTGAATCAAACAAATTTTTATATATACCACGTGAAGAAAATATTTCATAAATTGATTTAACAAAAAGATATTTTTTATCATTATGAGTAATTAAATATCCCTTAGGCTCAATATATTTTCTTGATGTATGATCTAAAATATTATTCATTGAAACAACATTTTTTTTAACTTTTTCTATATCACTATTATTTATTTCACTTCCAACAAAATTATTATTATCAGACTTTGTAACATAAATATCTATTTTATACTGTTTTAAAATTTTCATAAGTTGTGGTTTTGAAAGTTCTTTATATTCCCAATCTTTTATTTTTTCACTTTTTAATGACTTATCAATATTTTTTTTAATAAGCTTAGCTATAGAAACACCCTTTATGTTCTTTATTGAGTCTAATACTTTTAAAGGTATAGTATCTAAAACTTCATTTAAATTTACTGGTTCATTATGAAAATCTTGAAAAGATGGATATTGATTATTAAAATGTTGATAACCAAAATCAGCTTGATAGAAAATTTTTTTCTTTAGGTTTCTTATAATATAAAGTTTATTACCATGTTGTGTATAGTCCCTAAAATGGTACGCATGGGCAGCAGTGCACCAGAAGGCTTTACCTACTCCTTTGAATGAAGACAAATATTTAGCAGCAGCAAAAGTTTTTGGCACTACTACTTCCCACCCTTCTTCATCAGTGGAATAAATCACTTCATATTCATCATCTGATTTCATTTCAGCATAATCAGCAAATAAATCATTAATTTTATTTTCAAAAGTTTTATTAAATGGATCAGTTAAATCAATTTCTTCAAACTTATCAAATAACTCTTTTACTTCTGGCTTTTTGGCCTCTTCCTTATTAACATTATCAAAATAAGATTTGGTTGTATCTATTATTTGATTATTAACATATTTTAAATTATCAATAGTTTTTGCTTTATTTAACAATAAAACAACAACTTTGTTTTGAAGTGGTTTATTAAAGTTATTTTTGACAATTTGTAAAAATTTGTCAAGAGCTTCAATATCTGGTTCTTTACCATTAAAGAACTTCTTTGAAATGCCAGCAATCTGTCCACGTAAAATTGCTTTTGCTAAACTAGCACCATCAACATATTCGGTTGCTTCTAATAAAATTGATTTAAATGTCATATAGTTATCTTTGCCAAAAATTTATATTAACAAAGACAATTACTTTTCTTTAATATTTTTTTAGTATTCTAAAAACTTTAAAATATTTTATTCTACTTAAATTTTTAAATAAAAAATTATTTTGTGCATGCTTATTAGCTCCATAAAAAAGAAGTAGTTCAATTATATCATAATGTTTGTTAAAACAAGCATTTATCAAAGCCATATCTTCTTGAGCATGTACATTAGCACCATTTTCAAGTAAAAATTTAACCATTTCTAAATTCTTTCTTAAAGCCGCATTAACTAATGCTTGCCCATTTTGTGTGTTTATATCAACTTTATGTTTAAGAAAATATTCTGCAAGAGTAATATTATTAGAATGTTGTAGGACATCTATAAAAATGCTATCATTATCAACATGAATATTAGCACCATATCGAATAAGTAAAGTAGCTATATTATTATAATTATTGTATGACGCAATTATCAAAGCCCTATCTTTTTGGGCATGTACATTAACACCATTTTCAATCAAAAATTTAACCATTTCATAATTATCTGCTATAACTGCTGTCATTAATGATTCACCATAGTTTATACTAATATTTATATTTTTTTCTTTAAAAAGAGCTTTAGCTTTAACATTATCACTATATCTTATATATTGTAAAAACGTATAATAAAATTTATCAAGACCACTATTATATGTTTTTAATATATTTTGTAATGTTTGTGGCAAACTATTTAAATAAGAATACTTATCAACAACATCGTTATTTGCAGTATTAAAATAACTTATACAACTTTTTTCTGAAGCAAATGTTATTTTAACTTTTGCTAATTTATCCTCTTTTACATTTTTATTTTTGTTAATAATGATTAAAAATAAGTTACTATCAATACTAATTTGGTTTCTTTCATCATCGTAGCTCCATGAAGTTCCATCACTATATTTATAAAGCCCATCTAATGTTTTTGGAATAAGAACTAGCCATAATTCATCTTCATACAAAATAATTGTTTTGTCTTCTAACATCATATATCCTATAAAAAAAACTATAATTACTTTTCTTTAATATTACTTATAATACTTTTTTTTATTTTTGTCAAGCTCTTTTTTTTCGTTTCTAGTTCTTCAATTTTTGAATGAATGTTTTCTAAATTAATTTTATATTCTTTTGGTGCATAAGAAAAATCTTGCTTCAAAAGTTCATTTACTTCTTCATCATTATAGTTATCCAATATTTTAAAATACAAAGAATCAACAGCTTTAACTTCATTATCAACAATTTTTACTACTGAAGAAATATAAAGAGTATTGTCTTTTATGTTAAATTTATATTTGTCTTTATTATCTTCATAAAATTTTGCAGCTTGCAATTCATTAAAAAAAACATAAACTATTTCATAAGAATTATTAAATGATGAAAAAAGTTTTGTCTTTTTATAATTTGTATTTATTTCAGAAATTTTCTTATATTCTTTATAATCTTTGCTGGCTTTTTCAAAAACAAAATTTTTATAAAGAGCTGGAAAATTATTTTTAATAAAATTTTTTATGCCAAAATCTGCTAAAAGTTCTTTTACTGCGTTTATATTTTCTGCATTTTTAAAAAAAGCTCCACTTTCATAAAAAGAAATGAAAGATACATTTTTGTTTAAATTAAAAGGAATAACTAAAACTTTATTATTTTTTTTAGCAAGATTGTTTTTTTTAGCAAGCAAAAGTGGAAAGCTCTTATCAGAAGATAAATTTACCATTGAATTTTTTTTAATTTTATCAGTATTAAAAATATTTCTATTTTTTGAAAGGGCTTTTATTATATAAATATATTCATCATTTGAAGTAATATTTGCTAATGCAGCCGCATTTTCTATATAATAAATCTTTGTATTATTTACAGAATATTCTTTATATTTTGGTGATGTAAGTTCATTTTTTCCAAAAATTAACCTTTTTATTCCAACAGGAATATTTTCTTTAATAAAATCACTTCTATTAACTATTGAACATGTTCCATCTTCTTTTAATAAAAATAAAGGGAATGACAATAAATTATAACCTGGCTCATCTTTATTTCTTTTTGCTGCTGTAAAAAGATTATTATTAATATTTTCTTGTTTTACAAAAAGATATTTTTTCCCGTTACCTTTTATTAAGAAATAAGTATTTTTATCAGAAAATTCTGGCTTATTTTTAAACATATTTTTAGCATTAAAGCCATGAAATAAGTGTTCTAATGATATATCAATATGGTATTTTTTAATTATTTCTAAAAGTTTACTTGAAGAAATTGCTTTATAAGACCAGTCTTCAACTGCTTTTTTTTCTTCTGGTTTTGCGCCATTTTTTTTAAGATTTCTTTTTAACATATCATAGATACCTATTCCATGCTTATTTTTAATACTGTTTAAAACTTTAACAGGTATAGTATCTAAAATTTCACTAATATCTACTGGCTTATTATAAAAATTTTGAAATGATGGTTCAAGCCAATTATTTTGATAACCAAAATCCATTTGATAAAAAATTTTCTTATCAACATTTCTAATAATATATAGTTTATTATTGTTTTTTGTATACTTTTTAAAACTATCTGCATGAGCAGCAGTGCACCAGAAAGCTTTTCCCATTCCTTTAATGGAAGCTAAATATTTAGCAGCAGCAAATGTCTTTGGTACCACTACTTCCCATCCTTCTTTATCAGTGGGATAAATCACTTCATACTCATTACTTGATTTCATGCTAGCTGAATCAGCAAACAATTTATTTAATTTATTTTCAAATTTTTGATTAAATGAATCGGTTAAATCAGCTTCTTCAAATTTATCAAACCATTGTTTTATGTTTTGATTTTTAACTTCTTCCTTGTTAATGTTATCAAAATAAGATTTAGTAACATCTAATATTTGATTATCAATATATTGAAGTTTATCAATAGATTTTGCTTTATTTAGTAATAAAATAATTACTTTATTTTGAAGTGGTTTGTTAAAATTAGTTTTGATAGTTTGTAAAAATTTGTCAAGAGCTTCAGTATCTGGTTCTTTTCCATTAAAAAACTTCTTTGAAACACCAGCAATCTGTCCACGTAAGATTGCTTTTGCTAAACTAGCACCATCAGTATATTCGGTTGCTTCTAATAAAATTGACTTAATATTGTTCATAATTACAATTAACTTTACAATAAAAAAAGGTGAGTATTTCTACTCACCTTATACATTTTTACATTTTTTTTAAATTTTATAAGCTTAATAGCTCAACACACTCCTTAACAACATCGGGCTTTGTGCCTTCTTTCTTACTCTTCTCAAGCTCGTCAATTAAAGAATCAATTTTATCTTTTAATGATTCACAATCTTCTTTTTCGTCAACACCTTTCTTCAGTTTCTTTAATTCATCAACAAGCTTTTGAACTTCATCATCAGTTAATTCTTTAGGCTTTTCTTCCTTCTCTTCTTCATCTTCTTCTTTATCGCCCTTTTTAAGAAGCATTTCTTCCTTTTCTTTCTTTGTTGGTTTTGTATTACCTTCATCATCAGTAAAGTCTACACTTTCACCCTTTTCAAACTCACCAGCTTCCATCAATGTTATATATTCATTTTGAAGGTCTTTAATTGCTTCTTCTTTTTCAAACATAAGAGAAATACCCTTTAATACATCTTCTCTTTGCTCTCTTAATTCCGTGCTAATTAAAATCTTTCCAAATAAAGTTTTCTTATCAGCCTTATCAAGCAAAAACACCGTAGGATACTCAGCAAATAAATCAGCAAAAGCATCTACACCATCTTCAACATTTTCAACAAAAGTCTTTGCAGAAGCTACAAACTTATCCTTAAAATTACTATCCTTCCAAAGATTAGCAGCTTTTTCCTTAGCTGAAGAATTTATAATCTTAAACCTTTCACTTTCATTCAAAGAAACAGTTACAGGGTCTTTCCAATTAAAATATTTAATAGAAGTAAGCGGATGTGTTTGAAGCCTTTCCTTGTAATACTTGAAAAATTCTTCATTATCTAATGTATGCTCATTAAGTTCACTTACCACATCATAATTAATTTGATTATCAAAATTTTTATAAAGCATTGATTCATTTACAATATCATCCAAGAATGAATCCTGCTTCATAATGCTATCCTTATAATCTTCAAGCAAACTTTGTGTATCGGTATCTTCGCTTTCAAAGAAATTATAAGCACTATCTTTGAAGAAATCATTCTTTTCTCTTACTAATTCAATAGGCTCAAAATTACTAAAAGTAAAGCTTTCCTTATCTTTATCAAAAGCATATTCACAAAGATAAAATTGGCCTTGTTGATGATCAAGCAAAATTGCACCATCTTCATAGGTATTTACCAAAACTGCATTTGAACTTTCAGCAATTAATTGTGCCATAATTTTTTCAATGTTTTTATTAGAATATAAATTTAAATCTTCAAAACGATTTAATGTAAGTTCCATATTAAAATCTCCTTAAATAAGTTTTAACCTTTATTTTTATCTTTACCATATCAATTAAATAAAAAACTTTGTTATATTTCTCTTATATAACTTAACATTATTGTTTAAAATATCGTCTTTCGTTATTTTAATCAATTCATCTTTATAGTATTTTTCTTTAATTTCTTTTTTTAAAGAAATGTTTTCACAATAAGCAATATTATTTTCTACTTTAACAACTTTTAAAAAATCACCTTTTGTCTTTTCTTGAAAAAAATCATACAAAATTGACTTATCTTTTCTAAACCATTCCTTTGATTTTTTACTACATGCAAGTGGTTTAGTGATTGTTTTATTGTCTATAACAATATTTTTATTCTTTGCTGAATAAGTAGGATAAAGAGATTTTATAGTAATATAAATTTGGCCAACTTTAAAATCTGGAATCGTAGAACCTATTTCTTCCATCAAAAGCCGTAAAGTATGATTTGCCTTTGTTTCCATATTATTTTAATTTCTTTTTTATCTGCTTATAATCGTCTTTTTCTTCCTTAAAAACAGAAATACTTCTATCTTCATTAAATTCAAGGCCACCAAATTCATTTTGTATAAACATTGAAGAAAGCTTTTTTGTCTTATTGGTTTTCTTGGCTTCTACTTTTTGCTGAATTAAATTACCATCACCATAAAGAACACTTTGAATTGCTTCAATTAATAAATCTGCTTCTTCTTGCTTTTCTTCTTCTTTTATTACTTCTTTCTTTTCATCTAATGCTTTTACTATCTTAAAGAAATCTTTTTGATTTTCAAGAATAAAATCTTTTCCTAACAAATCAATAATTAATTGTTCTTGCTGTGCAGTAGTATTTTCTTCTGGTGCCACTTCAGGAACAGGCATAGCTGCATTTTCTTCAGATGGTTGTTCTGTATTTGCAGACGCTAATTCAGGAGCTTGTTCTGGTGAAGCAGCCATTGGAACTTCTGGCATCATTTCTCCACCGCCTAAACCGCCCATTCCCATATTTGGTATTGCTTGATTTTTATTTTGATCTTCCAATCTCTTATAAAGCATTACATCATTAATTTCCTTATCGGACATTTTCATAATATTTTTTAATATCCATTTTGTAGGAAACAAATTTAAATTAACAATTGTTCCAATTAATGTCATTCTTTGATTAACAAACTCCATATCAGTAATTTCTTTTACATTTGATGGAGGTGTAAATTCAATTCTAAAGTCTTGTAAATCTTCTTTCTTATAACCAGAAAAAAACAATTCAAGTGCTGCTAATTTATTAAGACCATCTTCAATATGGCCTTGTATTCTTTCTACATAACGAGCAAACTTTTGATCTATCATTGATAGACTACCACGTCCTACAGCAGCACCAGCACTTGGTTCAAGATATTCAAGCGGTACATTCATTGTCATAAGAATTTTTTCTTTAAAGTATTTTAAATCATCAATAGTACTTAATGCTTGTCCACTTTGTAAAGTATCAATTCGTGTTGAACCTGAACCTTCACGTACTGGAATAAAAATATCTGAAGTAATTGAAAGAACATTTGCCTTTCTATTAATTGTTCCATCATCACCAATAAATTGCTGTGTTCTATAATTATCTCTAAATTTCTGCAAAAATCTTTTTGCTTCAACAGGGCTTAATTGACCAACATCAACATAAAAAACACGTCTTTCAGGGCTTCTACTAATTCTATATACCAAAATTACATCTTCTAGCAATGAAAGCCTTTTAAAAGTTGACATTCCTGGCACTAATAAAGAACCACCATAAGGATTAAATTCCTTATTATCTATTTTAAAATGTACAATTTGCCATGGTTCAAGCCTATAAATTTTTTCACCAGTTTTTACTTTTGTTCTTGAATCAACAATTTTTTCCTTATAATTGAAGAAAGCAAGTTTATCATTAATTTCAACCCGTTCAAATTTACTTGGTTCCAAATAACGTATACGTGCTATTTTTTTAGGATTATCATAACTATCAGGAATTATCTCATAAGGAGCATCACCCATTTTACAAGTCTCAAAAACAATATTCCAAAGCTCTTTATTAATATTTAGCCTATTATAAAATAAATCTTCTAACTTATTTTTCTTTTCTTCATCGTTGGAATAAATTTTTATAACATTGCCATCATCATTTTTTTGAGCGGCATCATCGGCAATTGTTTCAAGTGCTCGATGAATAAACTCCATCTTATCCATTTCTTTAAAAGTATCATAATTTTCTTTTCTACTTCTTGTAACTTCTGTTTCTGAATCACCAAAAAAATCAAAATTAGAAGTTTGTAAAGATGGCATATCGTCTGCATTTACCAAATTTAAATCTTTAATATTTTTTTCAGTAATTCCTTGGCGTAATTCATCAGGAAGTTGAGAAATTTTATTAATGTCTTTCTGAATAGATTCTGTTTGCTTATAATTATAAGCTACTTCTTTACCATTAATTAACATTCTTGCCTCTTATTTTAACTTATCATCAATATTTTTTCTTATTTTATCATAAAGATTTAATTGATAAATTTTTCTATCAAAATCTTTATTAAATTTTTTACCAATTCTTTGCTTAAAGCTTCTTTCAACTTTACCACCACGAGAATAAACAGTATAGTGCTTATCAATATCACTATAAATAGAAGAAAGTGGATCAATTTTTTTTATTTTTTTCTTTAAATTTTTACTTATATATTTCATTTATTCACCAATTATTTACCAAGTAACCACCTATACTCTTCTTCACTACAATTGTATTTTTTCATAAAATCATCATCTTCACTATCACTTGTAATAAAATCAAAGCTATTATTATCTTTGCTATTTTTTAAAGTTAAATCATCAGATACAGAATAATCAATAAATTTGCCATCTTCTGAAATTACAAAACTTTCACCAGAATTAATTACTTTATCTCTATTATAAAGAGCAAAAGAAAGTGCCATAATTGCATCATCATGACCACCTTCTATATGGTCTGGCCTTCCATTGCTCCAAACCCATGTTTCCATTTGAGCTTGTAAACGAGAAGAATAAATTTTAAACTCATTAAAAAGTTCATCTACATTAACCCAATCAATAAACAAATTTGTTATCAATTGACGGGTTTGTACAGTGGTTGTCCATCCTGTAATTACTACAATTCCATTTCGTGTTAATTTTTGTTTATAAACATTTTTATATGGATCGGTTGCATCTAAATAAACACCATTAAAAACAGCTTCTCCAATACCGTTGCTTTCTATAATTACATAACCTTGATTATAATAATTAGCAACTTTTTTAATTATCCTACATAATTCCGGTGTTGAAACAAAACCAATATATTCAGCAACTTGTTCATAATTTTCTACATCAAAAACTTGAATACTTGAACTATCTTTTCCAGAACCTTTCGCAATATCAACACCAAGCGCATAGCGATGCTTGTCTTTAGGCTTTTCCCATATCCATAAACCTTTAATGGTATTATTGCCTAATTTATCTACCATAATTGGTTCTTTTACTTTATTTCTAACTTTTTCCATTGTTTCCGTGCTAAATACAGAATTTCCCATAATAATAAAATCATGTAAAATTTCTTGTCTAAACTTTGCATCAGTCAAAGTATCATGTTGTGATTTTAACCATTCATTTTCTTTCCACTTTAATTCTATTGGCTTAAAATAATTTTTAAGTTCTTTTTTTACTTCACTATTATTAAAATAATCTTTTTGAATAAATTGTTCAATAATACTGTTATATCCTTTTTGTGGATAAATTCCTTCAATATCTGGAACTTCATACCAATCTATTTCTACTAATTTTTCAGTATTGGTATTACCAGTTAATTTTAATTGCTCAACTTGTTCATAATAATATTTTCCTTCACCAGAAGTACCATTTGGTGTAGAAACAATAATTACACTACCACCAGTTCTTGTAAGCGTTGGCTGCGCAGAAGCAATAATTTTATAAGCTAAATTTTCTGAACCATAAAAAGCCGCTTCATCAAGAATTAAAAGAGAAAGTGTTGATGAACGACCAGCATTTGGAGAACGTGGCTCAGATTTTATTTCTGAATTATTTGAAAAAACAAGATTAGATTTATTTTCAGTAAGTAATTTCTTATTAAGAAAATAAGGCAATTTATCAAGTGTTATTTTTATTTTATCTACAAAACTTTGTGCTGCATCTTTATTTTTAGAAACAATAGCAATACTTTCAGATTCGTGAAATAAAGCTCTCCATAAAGAATAGAAAGAAGTAACAGTAGAAATACCACATTGACGAGTTTTTAAAGTTACATATTTTTTATAATTTGGAAGTTCTTTTAATATTTCTTTTTGAAAATAATAAAGCTTAAAAGGAATAACACCCAAATTAGGAACTGAAAGAAAACAATAATTGTTGATAAAATAAGAAGCCGACAAAGAACATAAAAAATATTCTATTCCTATATCAACAAGTTCTTCTTTACCATCATTATATTGAATTATTAAAAATTCATTTTTTGCTTTAGAAAACACTTCTTTTAAATTTGTCTTAATTGAATACTTATTTACTTTTTCTTTTATTGATTTAACAAACTTTGCTTCTTGCTCAGTCATTTTTACTTCCTAATCTATATAAGATTTATACTATATATCTTTATAAAAAAAAGAGGATATTTAATATCCTCTTTTACTCTAATAGAAATTTTTTTTATTTACCAAAAACATCTTCCCAAACTTGTTTGAATTTAACAGTTTGGCCTAAATAAATTCTATCTTCTGTAACAATATCAGGTAAAGCATCTTTTACTGAAGGATTCATTACAGCATCAACTGAAATAAGCCGCATTCCTTTATTTACTTCAAGCAACCCTTCACCAAGTGGACCATTATATGGTTTTACACTTCCTGTGGCACGAGTAGAAAAACCAATTCTAATACCATCAGATAAAAGTCCTTTTAAAATATTCCCTTTTTCTGTAGAAGTAGGATAAATATCTCCAATAACTGTACCATCTTCTTTTAATTCTATTCGAGGAATATAAAGAGCAACTCTTTCAAGTGATATTTTTGGTGTATCAGTATGATCAAGCTCACCAACAAAACGCCTACTTTGTACTAAAGGAATAATTTCATCAATTGCTTCCTTCATTACTTCATAAGGATATATTCTTTTGTTTTGATTAGC
>Ga0209099_1001242_pt1 | contig 26358 bp, 24 predicted proteins | sample AD_JPNHW2_MetaG_FD_184430 | JGI IMG/M metagenome (GOLD analysis project Ga0209099, IMG submission 184430) | Active sludge microbial communities of municipal wastewater-treating anaerobic digesters from Japan - AD_JPNHW2_MetaG (SPAdes) (version 2) | ecosystem: Engineered > Bioreactor > Anaerobic... | reverse complement strand
TGAGGGGCTACTTTTACCGCATCTTTAACTATTTCTTTGACGGTAGAATGCCCGGAAACAGGCTTTTGCGCTGTTTTCTTATCACTCATCATGGAAACCTCCGGATTGTCCTCATTATTGTATAATAAGGTAAGGGTTAAGAGTCAGTATTATATCCCAGCCAAACAGGGCTGTCAAACAAAAATTCCCTCCTCTCCTATTTATAATTGACGTAAGAAAGCAAGGAATCTAACAGAAAATATTCGATACGAACTCTCAAACTAAAAAAATCAGCACAAGCAGAATTACCGGGAAAATGAACTACGGAAATAATCGAAAATCCGTTTTCTTTATATTTTTTTGCATATACCGGTAATACGTGAGATGGGGAGTAATCCTAGCTACTTTATGATTAAGATTACCTATGCTAATGCCAAAAATTCCAGGCTGTAATCCCGTAGCTAAAACCCTCACGGTCACAATATCCAGTTGCGGATGCGTTAAATCCTTGAATATAATCTCAGAACCGGCATTATGCAGTATACCGGTAATCAATTTCACATCATCACGGTTGTCCGTATTATTATACGATTCAAGGGCATCAAAAGAAACACTCTTTGTACTGACTGTTTGCGTGTAAAAACGCAACATTTCTTCGGGAAAATTATTCGTGAAAGTAATTGTATCATACTTATTCTCTACTCTATATAAAGAAGTCGCCCGTGACTGCATTAATTCCGTCAACGCCCGTGCCAAAGCAACTCTTTTATCCGGATGAACGCCAAGGGCACTATAGAAAGGCAAGGTAAGCAAATACGGCGGCTTACGCGGATACGCGAAAACTCGTATCGCGGGGATTTTAAAGCTGCCCGTTACATAACTAAGCCGCACCTCCAAATCTTCTATTTTTTCTATTCTTTCAATTAACCCGGCCAAATCCTTATCATGTATTGATTTAACGGGTATAGACGGAACCCTCCGTTTATTCCATACAATCACATCCTCAAGATGCCTCTCTATGATTTCACAGAGGGCATGAACAATAGCTTCCTCGAGATTATTTCCTGTTGCAAGACCGGTGGTATCGGAAAAATCATTACAGCACCATTCAGAATTAAAAAATACAAGGTTAGCAGGCACTAAAACATCTTTATTCTTAGTAAACGAAAAACAGCGGACCCATGGTCTGATTTGTTCATCAACCTGTTTTCTTGAATACAGTTTACGCTGTAAATTGCACGGGACAAAAACCCATCGTGAAATGGCCCCATCTCGCTTAAGACTACAAAAATCAGAGAAAATAATTTCGCTTTCTCTGGCGAAAATGTCCGAAGCTGTATACCTTTCAACCCGTTCCATCAACCCGCTGACCAAAGCCGCATCGTCTGTCAACCCCTTCCCCCAACTCGGCAATCTACAATTGCTGCAGCATCCTCCCGTACCGGTGCATTTCCAACCGGGGGATCTACATTTTCCAAACCTCTTACTATGCGTTACCGCATAAACGGGAAACTTACTTTTATTATAATAGCTAATATCAGTTATGGTATCAAAAACAGGCAGTTTCGAACTCCGAACCTTGTTAAAAACCATATTCTTTGTTTCGTGCGGAGTCAGCGTTCGATGCGTACCCTTAAAATACTTTTTGGGAGAACGATGCAGTTCCATTGGAATTCACCATATATTAAGAAAACCTTACATATCGTTTTTTCTGTATTAACGTGAACGATCGTATAAAAAAGGAGGCCGCATTTTCTCTGACATAAACGCATGATCCGCCGATTTTTAATCTTTTTGAAAAAAACGGGGCGTCAATAACCAGGGAATGATATTCTCCGTAATCACCGCAGGGATCAATACCTCGCGCAGTTGAAATATAATTAACAAAATCAGTACCTACTTTTTTACCAAGCCATTTCGGTGAGATCTTATCCGGCATAACCTCAGTCACAATCGACGTAACATGCTGGCGCACCATAGCACGGAGCAAGCGGCCGGAATGTTTTCCGAAATTTGGCTCAAGCAATTGGCACTTGCATCGTAAACAAATCCTCTTCAGAAGTTGACGTTGATAATCGTCATGGATATATCCGGCGCAAAAACCCTGGATACCCTCAGCTATCAAGCCACGCATAATTCTTTCTAACTCTCTTTCAAATTGCTCGGGGTGTTTGTTTTGAGAAATAATTTTTCTCAGCAAGAAAGGAATCCCCAGTGAAGAAGCTTGAGCCCTCATAAGAGCGGGAGAAAAAGGATGATACGCGATTGTCTTATTCTGCGAATCAAATAAACTGACCAACCGCGCAACGTGATACCCTTCCTGAAGCGCACGGATACAAGCGTAATAACCATCCTTACCTCCGCTCCAAAATACTGCGATGGGGATATGACGGGCACTCCGCTTCGATTCGAGACAATTTTCCTTCATACCGATTGACTCCGAAAAAAAATACCCTCTCCTGTTGTTAAAAAAACCATACTAATAAAGCGCCAAGAAACATAAAGGGTGCAAACCGTATCGTATCATTAAAAGTTTTATGAACATAAAGCTCAACAACCCTTTTTACCGCAATAGATGCTAATAAAACAAGCGTGCCGCGCACAAAGGCCAGGAAAATATCCGATACCACCAATCTCCAATCCAAAGACGTAGTAATTGCCAGAGATGCCAACAATACCATCAACGATCCCACTGTTATCTGAATTTTCTTTTGTAAGAACGCAAATAACGGACGGCTCACGAGAATAAGCAAAACAGCTAACGTATTCCCATGCACCACATGCGTCAAAAACCTGGTATTAGGAATCATTTGGAGAATCTGAAAAAAAAGAAAGATCATTACCAGACCAAGTAGAATCTTAAAAAATTCTTGGAAGTCGAAATTCTTGCGCTCTCGAGAAAAAAACAGAACACAATGCTTCAAGAAACCCTTCACTCCCAAGGTTTTTAGAAAATAATGTGCGCATCTAAAAAGAATAAACAACATCGCCGGTAAAAAAGTAAAAAGCAGAAGCAGAAAAGAAATAAAATAGGAATCAAAGTAAACCATTGAGTATTGCTGGATCGGAATCATCGCTGCAAAAAGGCAAAATAATTTGGCATCGCCGGCTCCCCACAACTTCACTTTCCAAAAAGTATAACTTATCACAAGACTGACAATGATATTAATTACAAATTTATCAAATCCGTGTAAAAAACTAATAGTAGTATGGGTGTGCCAAGAAACAATATAGGCACCACCATAGACAAATCCGATAAACAAAAATCCCAGAACAACCCAGCAATTCCTGATTTTCGATACAACTATATCCTCATATGACGTCAAAAGACCAATCACGATGATAGCGGGCAGAAAAAGTACGTTATAAAAGCCGTTTTTGATTATCATTTTCGCGCCTGCTTATCTCATTGATGAGTTTCTTTATCTCTTTAACCGAAGCGTCTTGCATATCGAAAACCATATAATAGTACATAACAAACGCGTAATTAAACAAAATCCCGTTGCTCGTCTTATAGTCGCCATTATGTCGAAGCGCAAAAGCGAAATCAATCCAATTATCCAAATTCTCCGGGTTACATTGAATAGCTCTATAAAATAACCTCTGGGCCCGCTCAAAATCATTGTCAATATACGCTATATAACCTGCCAATGCATAGAGACGCTCGTTTGTATCTTTTCGAAGCCAGCGCACAACCTGTTTCCCTAAGGCACGAAAACGACGTGGCTCAGTAAAATAAAGCCGTGCCAAGAAACCAAACAGCTGATCCTTGCGTTCAAATCGATCCACCAGCAAATTAGATTCTCGATAAGGGAACCGGTAGCCGGTAATTACTAGAAATTGTTCATTAATTTCCATCGCTAAGAAAATTGTATAAGAAACGGTTGTTCCGGGGCAAAAGCATTTTTTGCAACCTTGATACGGGCACGTACGGTTCGATTGCGCAATACAACAACGTCGTTGTTATCGATAAACACGCAATTCCCCCGTTTTAAAGTATCTAAATAAAGGTTATTTCCGCGGGTGAAATCAGGAAAATAAACCCCCTGATAATAAATCCTCCCCTTCCGCAATACCCCGTCAAAACAATAGTACTTTCTCTCATAAAAAACTAAAAACGGCAAGCGTAAATGCGCATCAATTATTTTGACAAACTCCGGCTCTTCATTTTTAATAGCCAATCGCAGGTCTTTTGTTAAACAAATAGTGTTTTTACAGGCATATGAACATGGCATATGGTAGATATACGTATACGGGGTATTTTTATTAAAAGGATTGCAGAGAAAATTGCTCGTTCCTTTTCTCGTGTTTTTAAACGATTCATAGAGGAAACTATACCGATACCAGTTGTTGTATTTTCTAAAAAAATCTATGCAGCAGTCAGGATACCCAAGCGAAGAGCCAAACCTATGCGCATCAATCAACGGTTTATCGATTACCCTCCCGTGTATGATCAACGGGTACCATCCGTCTTTAAGTGCCTCATCCAGATGTTTCTTTGTCCGTGATACAAAAACATGCACCGAACCATTGTGTACGGTATCCGGGGAATACGCGTAGCCAAACGCCATTGTCGTTGTCAAACGGTCCCGCCCTATAACCGAATGAGGAATCTCCTTTTTCTCAACTACCGAAAATATCGCATCGGAATATATGTATAGACCGTATTTTTTGCAGATTCTTTTATAATCATGTAAGCGATCCAGAGGAATCCAGTCGTCCATACACGGTTTGATTCCCAAGACAACCGCCATGATCATAGTTATCTGAACACTATGACCTTTCAGTAAAGCAAATTCCCGGCAAAATTTCTTAGGTAAATACTTATCGAACATGGTGTACGGGTTTAAATTCATCCCATCCATACAAAGCGGGATATTCTCTCCAGGGGCCTTCACATATGGAATCACACGAACATGAAGCGCAGGGAAGCCCTTTTGCCTTTCCCTCTTCCTTGCGCCACCGCGTAAAATCTCCCGCGAACTGAAGGTCAACCGCCGTAGTTTCGATACTATAATTTTCAGAACAACAAGCTTCATACCCCTTCAGAAAACAATACGGGATCGCCTCTGTTTTCGGAAAAGCATTATTACGCAAACCTATCTGTAATCCTTTGATGACAAACGGCATAACATCAGTCTTTCGGGGCACAACCAAACCTCTATTCTCATACGCAAACCCGAGAATATGGGGAAAGGCAAATTGATATTGTCGAACACCTTCGCCTATAAGCATCTGTGCAAGAGCGGGAAGATCGCGGTAATTCAAAGACGTAATGACCGTATTAGTCACTACAGATGGCAAGCGTAGCGCCAATAGGTTCCGTATTCCGTTCATGGTTTGTTCAAAGCTACCGGGAACCCGCGTCAAAGCATCATGCAGTTCTGAAGTATGCCCATGCACAGAAACAGAAACAACATCAACTCCAGCCGCCCCCATTTGTTGACAAAAATCACTGTAACAAAAAAGCCGGCCGTTCGATTGAATTTGAACCGTATATCCTAATTGTTTTGCATATCTGACACAATCAACGATATACGGCATCAGCGTAGCTTCTCCACCCGAGAAAATAACTTCCTGGTGGGATCCGGACATTTTTTTCAAAAGACCCTTGATTTGGCCAGATGTTTTCTCAAAAGCACCGTTTCGTTTACTCCCCTGCACACAGAATAAACAACGATTATTACACTGAAATGTAAGTTTAATGTCAACCCGTTTCATAATCTATCTAGGCCTCTTTCCCTTCTATAAGTGACAAGAAATTATTCTTGAGAACCCGTACTAAAAAAATACCGAGCTTTCGAAGCGAACGAAAACGCAGATTACGGATTATCCGTACGAAACGTCTCGGATTGCTGTAGGCAATAAGAAAACCTTCAAAAAAATACCTCTGTAATTTACGTTTTGGTAAAGAGCACGTTTCAAAAGGCATATTGAAATGAAATGTATCCCAGGGAATACTCGCAAGATCCGTATCGCCATAAAGAGAATTGAAAAGTATCGTTCCCGGCAAGGGGACCGCATACGTTATCCAAACATAATCAAGTTCAGAGTTCTTAATAAATTGAAGTGTTTGGCGAGCTGTTTCCTCCGTTTCTCCCGGTAAACCAAAAATAAAAAAACCAAAAGTTTCAATACCGCTTTTTTTTACCATTCGGATTGTTTCAACTATCTTTGATTTCGTTAATGGCTTTGCATTTTCTCGTAAGATATCACCCGAAAATGATTCAATCCCAAAACCAAGCTGATAACACCCTGATATCCTCATAACACGCACAAGATCCTCATCAAGCGTATCAAGACGAACGCCAACAGGAGTTCTCCAGGTAATATCAAGGCCCGCACGGGATATCGATTCGCAAATTTTAATTGCATGCGACCGATTCTCGGTAAAGGTATCATCACAGATATTAATTTCACGAACGCCGTAAGCCTTAACTAAATGCTCGATTTCACCGACAACCTGTTCGGGCTTTCTCATCCGAAGTTTATTCCCATGTATCAAGCGCGACGAACAAAATGAACAATGATGCGGGCATCCCCGCGAAGTGATAACAGGAGCCACAGGGCTTCGTTTAGAAAACAAGTGCCCCGCAGTATCAGGATACTGTGAAGGAAGCATTAAATCCCAGGCAGGGAACGGAAGTATTGCAAGATCATCAATAATAGCACAGCCACCCCGGGAACGTATCTGACCTTGAGTAAGTTCGTATATGCCTGAAAGCTGCGTTAACGATACAGTTCCCCCGCATAGGCTTTTCATTATCTCACCAACAACCTTTTCTCCTTCACCCACAATTGCAAAATCGGCTTGAAGCGCCGTAAGGCTGTATTCCGGAAGTGCTGAAACATGCGGTCCTCCGACCACTATTCGAATTGACGGCCGAACAGCCCTGACTTCAGTGATAAGCTTCTTAACAGCAAGAAAATTGATTGAGTCAACACCAAACCCGATCAATCGGACATCTTCACGGCAAACCTCACGCATCAACGACCGACCTTGATCCTGTGCTATCTGGAAATCGTAAAGCCAGGGATCGAATCCTTGTTCCCTAAGATACCCTGCAATGTATCCAAGACCCAGAGGAGGAAAAAGTGAAGAAGAATTACGAGCCTTGGAATTAACAAGAATGATGTCCATTATTTCCTCGACAAGCTTTCTTTATAAGTCTCTCAATAGAAGCAACATCCGTATATCGTGACACAAGAATTCGTTGTTTCTTCTCATTGGATAAAAATAATGCGGTGGTAATTACAAAATCGATGAACTTATTAAACGAAATATGCATACAACACCGCACCAGCGTTTTTAGAACATTGATAACTGACCTGCGATTTCTTCTGTTCCGAACGTCTCCGGATACAAGCAGGCGGATAAGATTGCTATTGCAGATCCCATGGATAGAACGGATACTAAGCTCAAAATGCTTGAGAAATCGCAACCCGCGAAAAGGAGTAACGTATCGAAACGAATAAAAATGATCATACCCTGATTGCATAAACCCCGTTTTTAGCTTCTCATATTCGGGTATACCCCTGGTTGGGATAAAAGCCTGGTGCATAGCAATATCGCACGTTTCCTGATACAAAACCGATCTCCTGGAAAAATAACCCGGTGTGCTGATATCCATCATAAATGCTCCAAAAACCAAAACGTTATTCTTTTTAAATATTCTATACACATCTTGATAGCACGAAAGGTCTTCCATATTAACAAGCCCCTTATTATACCCTTTCACCTCATCTTCACGAGTACTCTCAAATCCAATAACAACCTCTCGGAGCCCCGCCCGCACTGCTAATTCAACAAAATGGGGGTTATTCAAAACCGTATCCGCCCTGCAAAACATCCATAATTCAAGATCAAATCCCAAAGAAGCGATACGTTCAAGGATCTGAGCATCTCGGTCATAGTGTGAACCAAAATTATCATCCGCGATACCGATGCCCCGCGCGCCCAAACGGTAGAGTAATTGCAATTCGTCAACGACTCGATCAATACTCTTATATCGCTGCCTATAGTTCCACATCCAACTGGCCGTACAAAATGTACAATGGAATTTACAGCCCCGTGAGGTTTCAATCATTGCCCATGGGCGCCCCTTATCATACAGGCAACGGTATCGATTAAAATCCATCAACTCCCAGCGCGGAACCGGCAATTCGTCTAATGATTCAATAAACCCGCGCTCCGGATTACAATGGAATTCACCGTCTTTTTTGAAAACTGCCCCTTTCACTCCCGATAAACTCTTCCCTTCTTTCAAACACATAATAAGTTCACGGAAGGTTTCTTCTCCTTCATGTTTAATAATAATATCCGCACCCCGGGATAACCATTCTAAAGGATACGCCGAAGCGTGATGCCCGCCAAGAACAATTGTCGCTTTGGGATTTAAACGTTTAATAAACTTTATCGTGATTTCAGTATTCAAGGCGGTAACCGCGGAAACCGCGCTTAAACCGATAATATCAGTGCTTGCAAGTATGCGCGCATAAGAAGCCAAATCAACGCGTTCAACAAGGCCGTCAAGGATCCTGACATTTTCTCCGGGGACCATCGACGCCAACTGCGGAAACGTACAGGAAGCAACGCGCGTGAAACATCTCCAAAAATCATTCGGTATCGGCCACGTTTCATAGAGAGGGATAGGATTTAAAAGTAGGATATTCATTTATTTTTTATTTCATTGAGAATTATAGCGTGACAAAAATTAACTATTTCCCCATCAAAAAGATGCGCAATCCCCGACTTCAACTCTCCAAAGTCAATCGTGTCAACGGTAGGCCAACAAGCAAAATGAACAATAATCTGCTTAAGAAAAGGCCGGGGCATTGCTAAACGATACACCCTGTTTTTAAAAAACCGATCCAAATGAAGCACGGACATACTTTTAAAAACAATTCCCACAACAGTATTCGTTACTGCAGGAATAAAACCAACCAATTTGATCTTCCCGTTCATCCGAATAAAATTAAGCTTAAGGTCAACGCTATATGGTGTGTAATATGCATATCGGCAGAGATGATACCGCAAAGCACTCCCTTCTTTCAAAGAAGCGGCCTTCTCAAATAACCGGATCATTTCCGACATTGTATACGGCGCAATGTTACCTTGAAACTTACCTATGTGTGCCGCACTGCGAATACGGAATTCGTGGACAAAATCGCTATTCAAGCATGCAAATGAAAATACATCCGCGATCTCATCGTCATTAATCCCCCTATAAACAGTCATTGAAAGCATAGTAGGAATATGCAGCCTTTTAATATTCTCAAGAGCTCTTCGTTTCATCGCAAGGATTTCACCGGAATTCTTAATACACCGATAGACGCGCTCTCTAAAACCGTCAAAAGAAAAGAAAATCCTCCCTAAACCGGCTTGTTTCAAAGCCTGTACATAAGAAAAATCTTCCAAAGCAATACCATTCGTGAGAAGAACCGCGATTTTACCTTGCGCGTTGATATATTCTATAACCTCGCAAAGATCTTTCCGAAGCGTAGGCTCCCCTCCCGATAAAGCAATAAAACTACCTTTAAAATCCCGGACCTGCTTACGTACCTCTTCAATAGGCATATCAGGAACAAAACGCTGCGGTAGATAACAAAATTCACAATCCAAATTGCATCGGTAGGTAACAGGTAAAACGAGGGAATGAAAATAACCGGACTCGCGGGGGGTCAAATGAGCTACCGTTTTATAGCATGCAACATCATCTTCTACAAGCGCCGTAGATTCACCGTGCTGAGGACAAAACTTCTTCATAAAAACGCGGGCATCATTACTATAGACCATCGCTTCAACCTGATTATAGCAATGCGGACACAATGACTGCGTCTTAAGCTTAAGAATTTCTTTTATCATTTGAATAATTTAAGATACCGATCAACTATTTTTTCCTTGAAATAATCATACGGTATTCCGCACGATGATACAAAAACAAGATAATAGAAATCGCGTAAACACCTGAAATTCACTTGAACCAATGAAACCATCAAATGCCGGTAGAGGTTACAATGAAAAATTCTGGTAAATTTATCCGAAGAAAAAACCTTTATCATTGACCTAAAAAAAACCATAACCGTCAAAAATCGAATACTATTTTTATACCGGTCATATGATCCAAGGCGAATCTGAGAGTCATAATAGAACGGCTCTTCCGTAAACTCATGCCGAAGCATATTGTAGGTTGCCGTACTTTTCTCCGGACGAAATGGCGTAAAAAGCGGAAAATCACAAACACGATTATAATGAAGCATCGTATATCGCAAATCTTCTTCCGATTCTTCAGGATAGCCGGCAATAAAAAGCCCGACCGTGAAAATTTTATTTTTTTTCAGCGTCGAATATACCTGCCCGTATTCATCAATAGTCAGCTCATGCCCGTAGCCTTTATTAAAACGGACCAGGCTGTTCTGTTTTAAAGTCTCGAATCCGGTTAAGACGCATTCAAGCCCCGCCCGTGCTGCTAAGGAATAAAATTCAGGGTGAGTATAAACAAAATCAGCCCGAGCAAAACCAAACCATCGTATATGTAACTTCTGGCGTATCATCTCTTCAAGAAGCTGCATATCCCGGTCATAATTATAGCCGAAATTATCATCGGCGATACAAATTCGCCGGACCCCTAAAGCTTTCAGCTGTTTGAGCTCATCAATAACTCTGGTAATCGATTTAAATCGTTGTGTCTTCCTCCAAACAACCGAGACAACGCAAAAGGAACATTGAAAAGCGCATCCACGGGAGGTTTCTACAGTTGCGATAAACCCTTTATTAAAGGGTGTATTGTATTTTTTTAAATCCAGAAGATCCCAACGCGGCATCGGTAATTCATCAAGATTATCAATAAACGGCCGGTCAGGAGCAGACCGAACAGCACCATCATTCTGATAACTAACCCCTCGGATACTGTTTATATCTGATCCCGCCTTCAAAGAAGCAATAAGTTCAGCAAATGTCTGTTCTCCTTCTCCCCGGACAACATAATCTGCACCCCGCGCAAGCCACGCATCAGGATAAACAGACGCATGCAAACCGCCGACAACAACAATAATCCGCGGATCAATCTTTTTGATAAGTCGAATGCTCAATTCGGTATTTAACGACACTGCTCCGCAATTGCAGCTAATGGCAACCAGATTGACGTTCGCCAGCCGAGTGATAAATTTTCGGTAGTTAAAACGCTCAACGGTACCATCCCAGAAATCAACGGAAACGTCTGAAGGAAGACAGGCAGCAATCTGGGGGAACGTCACGGAAGGAGGATTAAACGAAAACCGCGTAAAATCAGCAGGCACAGGCCAGCGACGATAGAAAATAATAGGGTTTAAAAAGAGTACTCGCATATACAATAAAGTTATTTTTCCCGGGACAATATACTGACTACCCGTGAACAAAAAGGCCCAAGGCAGCGGAAAAGATACTCTTTCCGCGGTGTTTTTCTCCAAAGCCTTAGGAGACGCGGGATGTTAAAGAAAAACTTCCTATACGCCTTTCTCTGAAACTGTGAAATGGGAAGCCCTAAGAGCTTTTCATAACGGTTATTCGGCATGTAATAATTGTACTGGTTAAAATTAACCGAGAAATCGGGAAACATACATTGAATCATCGCATACATGGGCGTTCCTTTTTGAGGAGTAACGACAAAAAAACTAGCAGCCTCTAAAGGAAGGTTACAGACAAAATCAATAGTCCCAGTCATCTCCTCTTCCGTCTCGGTTGGAAAACCAAGCATCGTATAACATTTTGTCAAAAGCCCGATTTTTGACGAGTAAACAATCATCTCTGATAAAACATCCAAATCAATGTTCTTATGAAGCATTTTCTGGAGGCGCACAGAAGATGTCTCCAAGGCAAAGGTAATCGCATATGCACCCGCTTCTTTCAACTTCAAGACCGTTTCCCGGTCAAGGATATCAGCCCGCAAAGCATTCGGGAATGCTAGCCGCACGTGCATACCGTCTTGGATTATCAAATCGCAAATTTTTTTTACCCGTTCTCGATCAAGATTAAAAATATCGTCAAAAAAGTGAATTTCATCAACCCCATAGGTATCATGCAGCACCTTAATCTCTGCAAACACATTTTCGGCACTTCGTTTTCTCCAGCTTTTCCCGAAAATATTATGGCAGAAAACACACTGATATGGGCAACCGCGGGAAGTAAACACCCCCATATATCGGCGACCAGCCAACATCGTGTTCATAAGAAGCACGCCGCAATGAGAATACCGATCAATGTCAATAAGATCCCACGCCGGAAAAGGAATTTCATCAAGGTCATCGATAAAAGGCTGAACAGGAGTTCGAACAACCGTAGTGTCTTTCAATACAGCGATTCCGCGAATCGTATTAAAATCATCATCATTACCAAGCGCGCGGACAAGGTCCGAAAATGTCCGTTCTCCTTCCCCGATAATTGCACAATCGATATCCCTGCACTCAAGGATTTCATTATAATACATGGATGCGTGGGGCCCTCCCACAACGACAAAACACCCGGGGGCATAAATTTTTGCAAGCCTTGCAACTTCACGCATACAGGCATCTTCATCGGTACAAACGCTACAAGCAATTATATCGGGTTGGAATGACTCGAAAATCCCAACCATATCATGCGGCGTATATCCTTCAATTTTCATATCAACGACTTTAAGAACAAGGTCATTGCCGAATGTACGTCTCAGAAAAGAAGCCAGATATAACAATCCCAAAGGAGGAGCGATTCCAACGTTATGTAACTTCTGGAATGTGCGGACGAATAAAATATTCCGTATCTTTTTTTTACCAAACGAACGTTTTTCCATATACTCCCGACTCTTCCTGAAACTTACTAGGAAGGAACAAATTCATATACCGCGATTTTCGAGAATGAAGCCTTGCTTAAAAATCGCATCTTTTGACCAAGCAAATCGATCATACGATCGCTATACATAACATTTCCGTGAGGAATGCCAAAAATTTCTTCCCGGACATCAATAAACCAGAGTTTCCGTTTTCCCCGCAGTTCTCCTCCGGCAAAACCTTTATCGATATCTGTTTCCTGTAACTGATTGATATTACGAATCTGAAGTACACGTTCCCGATCGCGAAAAGTAATTTCTCCATCCAAACAATCGGTTTTATTCTGAGAACCAGAAGTCAAATAATAATAAAATGGCTGAGAAAACCAACCAACGGAAAAAGCAACGGTATCTCCGCTCTTAATCCGGGACTTAAGATATGCAACCGCACCGCTATAATCCGGTGACTGTTTTTTGCCTATAATATCCCGACTAAAACTCAAATTTGCAGTAATAAGCGGAATAATAAACACGGCGCAGACAATCAATGCGTGCCGTTTTTGCAGGAATAGATGGCACAAGAAAGCAGCTGAAATTAGTGAAATAAACGGTAATAAGAAATGCGCCTGTCTAACATTAAAATAAACCGAATCTTTTGTAAAAAAGAAAATACAATAGATGCTCTCAAAAATAAAAAAACTCAAAAAAAGCGCATAGCAAAGACGCAAAAAATCCTCATTACGTCGCGCAATCGCATAACAGGAAATCACGAGCCAACTGGCTGCTAAAAACGTCAGCCACCACCAATATGAAGGAATTCCGAAAAAAACACGAACAAATGCCGCTATAACGCTCCCCCCATACTGCCGCGCAAGATAATACGTCGCCCCGCCTTCATAACGAGGGAAATAGTAATCAGGCGGCCTAATGAACAACAAAGTAACAGCGACATAAACAACGGTTGCAATAAGAAAAAAATACAGGAATTGCCTGCGCCTAACAAGCCATTCACCTTTTCGCCGAGCCGAATTCGTGCGACGGATATCATTAACAATATAAAAAACCTGCGCTAAAAGAATAAAGAATGAAAGGTGATGACAGGTCATTAAGAGTATGCTAACCAGATAAAGGAACGGGCGCAAACAGAACTCCCCTCGGATAAAAACCCGGTAAAAAATATACACATCCAATACCACAAGGCATGTGAAAAATGCGTACAGCTCAATCTGCATTGCATAAAAAACAAACAACGGATGAAGTGCCAAAATGACCATCCCCAATAAAGCTGTTCCCCTGCTAAAAATCAACGATCCCAGTTGAAAAACCAGAAGTAGCGTCAAACAACTTGCCACAAGAGAAACTGTGCGAAGGAACAAGAGGTCTGACACAAGCGCATGAACGCCCGACAAAACACAATCATAGAGAGGTAAATGCCAAAAAACAATATGTCTCAGAAGCATCGTGCGTAGATCGTTCAAAAAACCGATATTGTACCACTCCATAATAGAGAAAGAATTCCGAAAGATACCGGTTGCTATGAACGCCACGAACAATAAACAAATAGCGCCAGATACTATACGGAAAACACTATTCTTAGAGACACTATCCATGAGGTTTTTATCTTTTTATAAGGCTCAAACAGTAGAAATTATCACTTAACCGTCTGCAGTAAAGCTGATCAAAAAAACCGCTAAAATAATCCTTGTAAACATCAACCGCCTCAAAATGAGACCCGTGAAGAATCATTTCGAGAGACGTAACTAATCGGAAAAAAAAGCCCTGTTGTTTTATTCTCTGCTCTGCCTCAATAAGCGATATCCTGCCCGTCTTTTTCATAACGCGACAAAGATCCCTAATAAGGGTGTCTGCCTCTGCTCTACTCATATGGTGTAGCACATTGGCAAGAATCACAAAATCAATACTCCCATCCCTAAAGCAGAGTCTCTGATCACCGGCCAGAAAAACCGACCCGGGAAAATTCCGCCGCGCCCGTATAACAGCAGGCTTAAAACGATCGACACCCACATACGCTACGCACGACGAAACATTCGTACAGCTCCTGTGAAGCCCATCACCGCACCCGAAATCAAGAACAAATACCTTCTGGCTTCCATTCGCAGGCAAACATTCAAGAATCTGACGCTGAATTTCTTTCTGTTCGCAAACAAGCGGACGGGTAAAAATTTGCAAAATATGATACAAGGTTTTCTTATACATCACATGAAAATACAACAGCTAAATATTGAATGCGAGTTTAACAAAAGTAAAAAAATCTTTTAAGAGCGTGCGATATGACCCCATTTTTCTTAAATTAAACAAGTAGGAAAACAAAACTCGCGGCCGTAAATAAAACGACAAATACGCGCGTTTCTTAAGCCGGGTAAGATCTCCGGAGCTTAAATTCTCGGTTTCGAAGATAGGTACGCTATGCCAGTTATATTTCGACCAATCATACGTCTTAATATAACCTTTCCGGGAATAATCGGAATAAACCTTCGTTCCCGGAAAAGGTAATAGATGGATGAACGTAACATAGGTAGGGTTAATTACTTTTGCCAAACGCACGCTATCTCGTATGGTATCTTTATTTTCACCGTACAAACCAAAAATAAAAGTTGCCCAGGTATTTATACCAACCTTACTAACAACCCTGAAGAAGTTCTTAATCTGGGATGTCGTCAGCCGTTTGTTCATTGCTCTTAAAACATTATTATTGCCGCTTTCTACACCAATTTGCATTTCCAGGCAACCAGTTTCTTTCATAAGCACAAGCGTTTCCTCACTCACCGCATCACAACGCATATGGCACATCCAACGCACCCCAAGGGCTCGCTCTTTCAATAACATACAAAATTCCCGGATTCGTGCGTCTGGCCCGAAAAGATCGTCATCGATCCAAAACAAGGAAACCCCAAGCTCTTCTTGTATCTTTGCAATCTCTTCAACAACGTTCTTAATGCTCCGATGCCTTACCCGTCCCCTCCATAAAGTTTCATTCCCGCAAAAAAAACACTTATGCGGACATCCACGGGAAGTAATTATGCTACCGAGCATTCCATTACTCCGATACGGATAGATATGTTTATACTTCTGCAAATCAAGCAGATCCAGGGCAGGAAACGGAAGTGCATCCAAATCACTAATCAAATCCCGCTCATCTGTCTTTACAATCGTACCTTCATGCCGATATGCTAATCCATGTATCTCCGAAATCATTCCCTTTGCATTTAAACAAGATATAAGCTCGGAAAAAGTAATTTCCCCTTCACCAAGAACGGCATAGTCGGCATTTTTCAGCAAATCCTGCGGCATAACGGTTACATGAGGCCCTCCTACCACAACTGTTATTCCAGGGAGTATTCGTTTTACCCATTCAATGAGATAATTTGCAGCTTGCACATTAACCGTCACCACAGAAATACCGATGAGATCAGGTTTCAAATCCGTGATTCTTCTTTTTAATTCCGTAGTATCCCAGCCAAGCGCAGGAACATCGAAAATGGTGACATCAACACCGTTTATCCGACGGACATAAGAAGCCAAATAACAAAGACCAAGCGGGATACGAACGTAATTGGTCATTTTTGAAGCAAAACCGGGAAAGTACTGAAAGGGGGGATTAATAAGAAGAATTTTTTTAATACTCATAGAAGCACACCTCATTGTATGCACAGAACAATAATCAGAAGAAGATCAGACTTTTTAACTTAATAACAAATTTGTTTACAGACCGTATCGACATATCTACGGCACGAAGGATTCGTACGAGCAAGAGAACGTATAAAACCGGCCGCTTCACGCGCAATTGTCTGATAAACCCGATACGCATGAGTTGCTCCAGGATCCCCTTTGTAACCTTGTAAATAATCATACACGCACTTCTTGCATATCATATCATGCATGCCAAAGCTACACCAATTAAATAAACGCAACGATTGCTCCATAACATTGCCTACCATATATCTTTCTTTTTCTTCACAATGAAACAAAAACGGGGAAAATGCCATTTCACCCGATGGATAAATTTCAAGTTTATTTTCAAATGGACAACACCCGGCCTTCTCTTTCGATAAAAGCCGGTATTTAAGCTCCCAATTAACGGGATTGAAATATAAAAATTTGTTATTTTTAATACCAGCAACAACTGATCTTACAATGCGCAGAAATTTCTCAGAAAATAGATTTATCACTCCCGGATGCCATGGTTCAAATTCCCTGATTATTTCAAGATTGACATACGTAAAACCCAACCGGACCAAATGTTTGAAATTTGACTCTAAAGCATTCGTCGTGGAAGGAAAAACGCAAAGAGATACGCCGACATTACAGGAACCAAGAATTTCAAAGAGAAACGGTAATTTATTTATCAGAGAATCATACGTGCCGCGATAGTGAGAAAATACTCTCTCCCGATCATGATATCTCTTACGCCCGACCATACTTATGATGAGCTTAACATCATTCTTTTTCAAGAAACGGGCCTTTTTCTCATCAAGAAGCGTGCCATTGCTACAAATAGATATTGTCAGATTTTTACCGCGTTCTTCTGCCAGATTTCGAGCATACGGGATCACCGAAACAAGCAGTTTGTAGTTAAGGAATGGCTCGCCTCCGTAAAAACTCAAGAGCTTATCATTTCCTTGAGAATTCAAAAGGGTATCGATGGAAGTTTTCGCAACAGCTTCCTTCATAGACCAGGTTCTATGCTTTACAAAACAATACGCGCATCGAAGGTTACACTCTGTCGTAACCGTCATTTTAATCTTGGATATCGACCGCGTAAGTAAATGTCTCGTATCTGTGCTGGAATAAGGAATCAACATGGTCGTCACATATATTAAACGTGCAGTATCTCTGTTGGATTGAGATTCCGCTTCCGTATATACATTTCCTGTTCCACGGAAGACAGACAGTAATCAGGAGACCCCTTGGGTATTCTGAGGATTGAAGCTTGCGAGATAAACGTTCTCCGGAAATTATTCGGCTTTGGCAAATAACCTTTTTTACGCGCCTCATTAAAAAAATCTGTACCGGGCAGCGGAAACGCACGCTCAAATGTAGCAGAGTCAAGCTTTGCGATAACGGGGAAATTCAATGACTCAAAAAATTCCTTTTTAGTCTCGCCAATCATCCCCACGACAAACTGACCGGAAACATTAATCCCATACCGGTGAAGCTCACCGATAATCATCGGAATCCTGTCAAGATCAAGATCTCTATGCATAATTTCTTTTAAAACGCGTTTTGATCCCGACTCAATCGATAATCTCACGTCACGTACACCCGCGTTAACCATTCGCCGAATAACCTCTTTATCAAGCACGTGCGGGTAAATCCCAAGAGGAATTTGCCATTGCATCTTAACCTTTGATACCCCGTCAAGAAACGCAAGCATAAAATTCTTCGTACACGTTAGATTATCATCTACAAATAAGATTTCTTCTATGTCATATCGCTTTTTCAAAAAGCTCATTTCATCAACTATCTTCTTGACTGACCGCAATCGAACCGTATTACCCCAAAAAGTATGTTCATAACAATAGCGGCACCTGTTAAAGCATCCACGGCTTACCAGCATTTGAGCCTTTCGATACGGAGCGGAGTAATAGGAATACTTTTTGTTAAGATCTATATAGGAATCGTAGTTGATTAATTCAAGCGCCGGATTCGGAAGATCATCGATTTGTTCAATCCACGTCTGAGCAGGTTGTACTACTATCTTCCCGCCTTTCCTATACGCAATACCGTCAAAATCGAAATCGGTCCGCTTGCTCCCCAATGCTTTTAAAAGAGATACCAGCCGGTATTCACCTTCTCTCAAAATAACATAATCTATACAGTCCTTCTGAAGCATACGCCGAGGGAAAATACTCGGGTGACTCCCTCCTACAACAACCGGTAAACGGCGGTTCACCCGCTTGACAATACGACACGTTTTCAAAACATCAAATTCGCTCGCGCTCGTAAAACAGCCAACGCAGACAATATCGGGATTGCTCTTCCGTATCTCCCGTTCAAGGGTCACATCATCCATGCCAAATGTAGTATATGCGTCACTGCTTTTTTGCATATCATAGTTACTGGCATCGATAAATTGAACCCGGTATTTATTTTTCAGAACCATAGCCGCAATGTACATGATACCGAGCGGAGGTAAAATTCCCTGAAAAACGATTCCTCGCGGTACGGTAGTCGGAGGTCTGATAAAAAGGACTTTACTCAATTTATTTCTTACCATATGAATCCTTATGTGCCGAACGGATATAGAATGTTATTGTTCCATCGTTTTCGAAACTCATGAGACTGATCCTTCCGCCAATTCCGGAAATAACACGAAATAAACGTTTTTCATCAAACATTGAGCCCGTAACATGAAGAACTGCCGATAATAATTGGTTGATATTCGCAGACCAAGGAACAATATCTTCCAAAAACTCAATGAAAAGCTTCGTCTTCACTCGGTTCCCTTTCGCATCAAACATTTCACTAAAAAAGTAAAAATGTTTTTGTCTTACGATTGATTTAAGGGCATGCATTTTTTCACGCAAAACCGCATCGTCCAACGAATTCCCCCTGCACAAATAATAAAGTTTATAATATATTTCTTTCGGGCCAAGATCTATTCCAAGATTAAGGACATTCCGCTTTAAAATACCAATTGGAAAAGAACACCTGAGTAAATATGCCATTCGCATGATAATTTGTTTGAAATCATAGTTCCAAAAAGTTACGTTTCCGTTTTTCTGGACACCCCCGAATATCAACCAGAAAGCAAAGAGGTACGCTTTGTTAAAAACGTCCGCGCCGAAATAGAGATTCATTGGGGTACGAGAAGCAAATTCAAAAGCCCGAATCGATCGTTCAACTAAATCGGCTGGAGCTTTATTCTTCATAAGTTTTCGGCACAATTCAAGCCTTGCTAAAAAATACAACTGACTTTTGCATGAATATACCTGAGAATCCATATTCAAAAAACGACAGGAAGGGATAAGACGATTTTGCTGAAGCTTAAAAGAAAACTCAAAATGAGTTTCGTGAGAAGTATCAAACGAATAAAGTTTCTGGACAATTCGAGAAGAGTTTAAAAATGTCAGATTCGAAATGTGAAGTGCCGCGGAATAGTTTTTAAAGAGCGCTCGATCCTCCTTCATGGCAGAATACCTTTATTGTTCCCTGCCTTACAACGAACCAGATCTGACTGGTTCTGGAATCTTTCGAATTCTGTAACCAAACTGCTCCAGACGCATGCAAACGCACAATAGTTTTTAAAATATTTGGGGAAATTTCTCCTGGAATAGAAACACCACAGAAAAAGCGGCAATGGAAAACCGCATATCGCTTGTCTTTCACAGGCCATACAACGCCCCTTCGTCGCGTCAGAAATCGCCTGCACAAGACACATCATGAGCGTCCTTCGACGCGATAAATCAATCCCCGTACGGACATCACCGATGCAAAAAAGCTTACGCACGGAAAGAGGAAAAAGAAGCGCCCATTGAAATAAATAGAACCTCGCATCACTCCCGCAAAGAAGCTTCGAATCATAACTTAAATTCCAAAGCCGGTTGATTAAACGAATATCATAGTATTGCCTCCTGGCTGCACCAATAGAAGCATATACCTGCCGAATCTGAGAAGCGATTTTTTGCAATGACGCATCCTGCCACAAGACAAAAACCTGGGGGAAAATATCAATTTTCCTGAAGCCGCTGTTCAATATAAAACCAAGATTCTCCTTCACTGCCATTATCTCAGAAGGAGCGATCGTCATAATGGCACGAATCTTCTCTCTCGGCATCTGTTCGATATTCCTGCTCAATATCGTAAATACTGAATCGTGACGGTTACATAGCAGCTTCCTATGCCTATCGTGGCTCAGACGATTCCCATCGATGCTAACATTCAATTGGAAATTCTTATACTCTCTCAAACAACCCTGTATGTATCTTTGAACGATACCATGCAGACAAAGACAATTGGTTGTCGTAACTACAGTAACGTCTTTGCCCAGTTTCTTACTCCGCCTGAGAATATAGGCAACCCCCTTCATGTAAATATCCCCATGCAATAATGGCTCGGTGCAATTAAAAGAAATTGTTTGTTTTGAAATAGGGGAGTCAAGAAAAAGGTCTACGGCCCGCTTGAACATGGCAAGCGAAAGCACCGTATGAGTCGATTTATTGACCCAACAATAATCGCATATCTGATTACAACGTTCGCTTATCGCAACTTCCATCTGAACCGGATAATATGATATTTTCTCAATCATTATGAATTTATCCTGGGAAAATTATGCATACGCGTTTAAAAACGTGCCATCTGTGGCAAGAGACGACTGGATCAAACGAAACATTCCGATATAGAGACGCGAAATTCGGCAAAATTGCGAAGAACAGTCAGGGATATGCTTCGAAAAGAAAGAATTATACACATAATATCCTATCGGGCAATAACAATGCTGTGCTGCGGAACAAAACTGACAGTGAATCCCCATATTAGTTTCTATTTCCCTATGCAACGTGCCAAGCATTTTGTTGCGAGCCGCAAGGTTAATACCTTTTCGAACATCTCCGATAGCAAACCTTTTTCTTTCAGAAAGAGGCAAAGCAAAAACCTTGTCACAACAATATGCAATCCCGTTATAATCAACGGTAACGGAGCGACAAACTAACGCGCGATTTTCCGCTCTACCTGAAATAAAGTTACTTAAAGCATCATTGAGAAAAACAGGTTTCTTTTCCTTAAAAATCGAAATATAAAAATCGGCAAAATCCCTCAATTCTTGCTCCAACTGAGCAAAACCTTCATTATCCCAGATTTCAAATAGGGCGGGCATAAAATTGATCGAATGAAACCCGAGTTCATACAGATGCGTGATATTATTCAATAAACGCGTATGTGTGCGTGCAGTAAAAACAAGATTCGCCTTAAGTGTCACCGCATGTTTTCTCAGACGCTCAACTCCCGCGATACAAGACTCATAGCTTGATTGACTGCTCTCATCAGAAAAAATCCTATTCCGATCATGATCGGACTGACTCCCGTCAATGCTCACTGTTACATCAACATTAAAATCCTTAATAAATGCCGCCATTTCATCCGTTAAATAACTGCCATTAGTAACAAGACTTATTCTTGCCCTGGAGCCCGGAGAAGCATCTTGACGAGCGGACATACAGATTTTCTTAAAATTGCGGAAGTTTTGAAGCGGTTCGGGGCCACTAAACACTATGTTTTTTTCAGATCCGGGAGCTGCTAAAAATGAACGTACAAACCGGATAAGACAGGCAGCAGAAAACCTCCTCTTTTGAACTGGCAGGCGCTTGATGTAACAATATCTGCAGGCAAAATTACACGTGGAAGATAGATACACATTCAGTGTATCAAAAGGAGTCGATGAAATTAGCACCATCCTCCTGCACCATGGGCCGAATGACTCGCATGAGTACTCGTATGCGGTTGATGCGAATTATGTCCTGCATTCGCAGCCTGCCAATCGCTCGTATGGGCACCGACATTATCAGTATGCTGGGCAAAAGCATGCTGAGGATCCATCATCATTCCAACAATGGCAGTAGAAATCCCTATCTTAACAATATTCTTTTTCGATATCTTTCCTTCTTCACTCGAAAGAAAATCCTTTATATCTTTTTTGATCTGAGGAATTTTCCCTCTCTTGGATTTGATTACTTTGCGTTTAGTCATACTCCTCCTTTCCTCAGCATCATTGCTGACTACAATAGGTATCTCGAAGACGAATATACCCAGGATCTTGTTCACTCATTCGAATGTCATTGCTTGCGGCCGCTTTACAGAGAGATTTTATCATTGGATCGAATATCGTATTGCAAATCGAAGGATCACGCGAGCGAAGGGCGTTGGCATAGGTTGCCAAATTACTGCATTCTTTCGTCATACAATAGGATTGATCGCCCAAAACCATTGCTTTACACGTAAGAACCTGCGGACTATTCTGATCTTTAACAATCTGGGCTTTCGTACGGGGATCCTTATCACAAATATATGGATTCTTCGTTAATAAAGCCTCTCCGAAATACCTGCATTTTTCCGGAGTTGTCCCACTTCCACCATACGTAACGCAATCATTAATAAAACTATCCGTCACGGCTCTTTTCATTAATACGCGGCCGAAAACAGCATGATATGTATAAAAATACTCCTGGCATGTATTCACAAAAGGCATGGAAGGATTTAAATTACTACATTCAGCTACATTGTCGGTAAGCACTGCACGAATCAGATAATAGGTTGCCAAAAGCTCTTTATTAATGCTATTCTTAGGCACACTCCAATCTACTTTCTTGACATCGAATGACCGAGTGCACGCCTCTTTACTCATTAAACCTTTCTGTTCCGAATACATGGGTTTAGTTTTGAATCCTTCATCGTGCCCGCCTTGCGAATAAGCCGTAAAAAAAAACATCCCCACACCAATAACAACCATAGAAACCGTCATTGCATTACGAAACAACTTCGCCATACGCGCTCCTTTTTAATGCTTTACCCAGTTTTCCAATAGCGCCCTGCAAGAATTATCCCGTATCTTTTCAAAGAGAAAATCAATTAAACCCCTTTGAACAGAACAAAGAAAATTACTTTTCTTAAAAATATCATTCTCTGCGACAAAATTTGATAACGGACACACGCCGCAATAGGGCTGATATGCGCATTGAGAACACCCCGGAACTATCTCCAAACACGACGCCGTACACATGGCTTTTACCGTATCATGTTGAACAAAATCCCCATACGAATTATCCCGCACATTCCCCAAACGAAACGCATCAACCCCCCGTCGCATAAGCATACGGCCCTCATCACAGGTAAAGACATCGCCGTTATAATCATAGGCGAGTTGCCCGATACCGGCGCCGCACGGCGAACGGACATCCAAAAAATCAGGATCATATTTCGTCAACATCTTAGCAAGAAAAATTTGTGCGTACCGCTCGGTAAAGAATTCCCCCTTCTTGTTCAAGGCAATAATGTATTCAAATGCTTTATAATAAAATTGAAGGAATTCATCTGCTTGAATACCAATTGTTTTCCAAACACGGGGAGAAACACCGAACGAAGTAACGGGCCGCAAATGAATTCCGGAAAGACCCGCTTTCAGATATGAATCAATAATCTCACTTGGATACGGCAGAGAAAAACGGGTAATAGTCGAAAGGGCACCCGGACGCAAAGGAATCTTAGCATACGCGTATTCTTTTTTAAGTATACGTAACCATCGTACAGCATTTTTTTGGGTATTTTTCTGCACAACAGACGTGCGCAGCTTATTATGAAGCTGTTCAGGACCATCCAACGAAGTACAAATATGCACTTTATATTTCAAAAAGAATCTCATGATAGCCGTATTCATCAAAGCAAGATTCGTCACCACGGTAAAACGCACATTCTTTCCTGCTTTTGCATTTCTTCGTAATGCTGCCAATACAATAAACTTAATTATTTTAAAATTAAGAAGCGGCTCTCCCCCCTGAAATTCAATCGCAATATTCATATTGGGAGATTCAAAAATGCGTTCAACAATCGTACCGGCAGTCGTATAATCCATATCCAAATGTGATGCGCGCATAGTATCAGCGCTCGCCTGACAATACGTACACGCATGATCGCAGCGTAACGTAACAACCACAATATGCAACGAAGGCCCCCTTACAAGGAATGATTTTTTTACGGAATAAATTCGCGAGAGGCGGTCCAAAGAACCTTCATTCTTGATAAAATCTTTTTGAAGAAGTTCTTCCCGCCGCACAGCAGAAAGCCGATCATGAAAGCCTTCAAGGAAAAATTCGAATTCCCGGGGAGACAAAATACAATACTCCCCCGCATCATTGGTCAAAACGAAGAAATCACGGACTTTTCTATAGCGAAAAAAACCAAGCTTTTTAAGCTTGGGACGTGTAATGGCTAAAGACATTTTCTGGACAATCCCAATACATAATTGCAAAATTCATTGCAATAGACATTCTCATTACCAACCGTACTTTGAAAAGAAACATACGAATATTGTTTCGTATAACGAACCGCACATTCCGCAATTTGCCGGTAATCAGCAATAGCAGTCCGTATGGCGTTTTTCTTATATAACCGCAAGTTAAATTCTAAGATGCGCATTCTTTTTTTTGAATTTTTTTTCCCAGGCAAGACGGATCCCTAGAGGATCACTATGCGTTACATTTCTATTGTTTTGATCAACAAGAGTTTGTTGAAGGGGAGGCAACGAGGAATAGAGTGCACGGTAAACAACAAACTCTCTCATTTTTTTATTTGTTTCACTAATACGGCAACGAAGTGAAGCATGAAGAAGCTCATTAAGAAATTCATCGCGCAGTGTATTGCTTTTCATACCCGGTCGAGGCTTCATAGATACCGTTATACTTTTCTTTTTTCCGGGAGTAGTGTCCAAAAAGAAAAACGCTCTGTCAAGAAATGCATAACAGGCGTTTAAAATTGCTTCATGAGAATAAATGCTGCTCTTTACTTCTATTTTCATTCAAAATCCTTAACGTTTTATGGACGGCAACAAACCATTGACCCACCGGTATCTAAAGGAGCGGCACCACTCAGGACCGTATTAACGCTTGTTCCCGAAGGGCACGGTAAAGAACCGCTATCAGTGCCATACTGCACAATGAAACAACCGCCTTGATCCTGCCGTACATAAATCATCCCGTCTGCTTCAATATCACCGGCAGAGGTAACAGCAACAAGCGGAGCCCCGCCCACACCATCCGTATTGACCTGCAAAACTCTTCCCGAATTTCGTATACTATATCGTTGCCCTGCCACAGGAGCTCCTGGACGAGCGTTAAGCGCTATATCCCACAAGGTAACCATGGCATTATCCCCGGATAATACAACATTGCCTTCAGCAAACGGCTCGGCACTAAAAATACCAACGTTCATGCCATGCGAAACAGTTAAATCACGGTAAGAACCAAAGGGAGAGGGATAATAGGTAGTTATGGTGAGAGATTCCTGAGCATAAAGCATACACGGAACAGCCATCATGAAACAAACCAATAAACAAAATAATTTCATTCGTTGCATACCAGCCCTCCATTAAAAAGATACCATACCGCTCAAGTTAAGTCAAGCTAAATCCCCGATCATAAAGCTGTTTTTAAATGCACGTAACATCAACGGAGCCAGAATATTAGAGAAATTGCTCTCACCTCTTTTTTGAACAAAAACCCGCATATAATTGTCCGTATAACCCTCATAAAAACCGGGGCGATCTTTGCTCTCTCCTTCAATAAGCACAATGCACACCATTCCAACGAATTCCTTACAAAATTCATCTGAACAGTGCTCAGCCAAAGCAACTAATGTATGCATTCGCTCCCTGACCTCAATCGGATCAATTGGCACATTACCGCCTAATGCGCAACGCGTACCTTCCCGTTTACTGTAGGGAAACGCATGCACGCGTAATGGCTTGATTTTTTTAACAAGATCCAACGTGTTTGAAAAATGCTGTTCCTCCTCTCCCGGGAACCCAACCAAGATATCGGTCGTAATACTCACCCCGGGGACTATTTTTTTCGATTTTTCAATAATACGC
>Ga0209099_1001241_pt1 | contig 26416 bp, 21 predicted proteins | sample AD_JPNHW2_MetaG_FD_184430 | JGI IMG/M metagenome (GOLD analysis project Ga0209099, IMG submission 184430) | Active sludge microbial communities of municipal wastewater-treating anaerobic digesters from Japan - AD_JPNHW2_MetaG (SPAdes) (version 2) | ecosystem: Engineered > Bioreactor > Anaerobic... | reverse complement strand
TGGAAGTTCTTGCAGTAAAGCCGACTGTCCATTTAGGCACCCAGTTGCTTTCAATTTGAAGACCGGTTTGTAGTGTTACAACGGCACCCATAACAACGGCAACGATGAGCACAATGGGGAGCGAACCAACACCCATCGTGTACATTTCATCAATTAATTTTTTAAAAAACAGTTTCCATTTTATAGGTTTAGCGAATACTTTACCTAAAAACATAAAGTATTCACCAATCAAGATTAATCCTTTTTTTAACATTTTCCTTTTCCTTTAATAGCTTGCCAACCGATATCTTTTCTATAGAATAATGCATCTGAAGAGATGTTGGCGATCACTTCATACGCCTTGTTTTGAGCTTCCTGCAGGGTGTTACCTTCACCGACAACGAACAAGACTCTTCCTCCATTGTTTACCCACTTTCCCTCTTTTAGGGATGTTCCCATGTGAAAAACGGTACTGTTTATTTGATCTAAACCTTTGATTTCAATCCCTTTTTCAAAAGAGTTCGGATATCCTTTAGAGGCTAAAACGACACCTAGAAAGTACTGATCGTGCCATTCAATTTCATTCCCTTTGCCCTCTAGAAGATCCAGTATCACTTCAACTAAATCACTTTTCATTTTTGGTAAAACCACTTCTGTTTCAGGGTCGCCAAAACGGGCATTAAACTCGATCACTTTAGGACCATCTTTAGTCAAAATCAATCCACCGTAAAGTACTCCGGTGAAGGGGGTTCCTTCACTTACCATAGCTTGAGCGGTAGGTTTCATGATCGTTTCCACAGCTTGTTTTATCATCTCATCAGGAATAATGGGAACGGAGCTATAGGCGCCCATTCCACCGGTATTGGGACCTTGATCCCCATCAAAAGCTCTTTTATGATCTTGAGCAATGGCCAAAGGGATCACTTTTTCACCATTTACCAGCGCCATCAGGGAGAATTCAGGACCTTCCAGGAACTCCTCTAGGATCACTTTTCCTTCCCCAAATTTGGCATCTAACAACATCTCCTGAAGAGCAGTTAATGCCTCATTATATGTCATGGCAACAACTACTCCTTTACCGGCTGCTAACCCATCGTATTTGACTACAATGGGAGCACCTTTTTGATCCAGATAAGCAACAGCTTCTGTATAATCGGTGAAAGTTTTATAATCTGCTGTTGGAATTTGATATTTGGTCATCAAATCTTTAGCAAACTCTTTCGATCCTTCAATCATGGCCGCCTTTTGGGTTGGACCAAAAATTTTAAGTTTGTTTGCTTGAAATTGATCCACGATTCCTTCCATCAATGCTGATTCCGGGCCCACAATGGTGAGGTCAATTTGTTGTTTTTTAACAAATTCAACTAATCCGTTAATATCGGTTTCATTAATGGGAACTCCTAGGTATTGGCTATTCATTCCATCATTTCCCGGGGCAACATAAAGTTCTGTTACCCTTTTAGATTGTGCAATTTTCCACGCAATGACATGTTCTCGCCCACCTCTTCCTACTACTAATATCTTCATACTTATTGAATTGCAACTGGGGTTGTATCTCTTCGTTCTCTTTCGGGATAAATAGCGTATTCTATGGATGTTCTCAATCTTGGATCAACTCCACCTAAAGCAGCAAATTGTTTCTCAATTTCAGATTTTATTGATTCTAATTGTTGTGTATTATTCTGAACAGTGAAGATTTTTTCCCAATAAGCCATTCCGGAAAGAGCCGTATAAGTTTCTCTTTGAAGTGCGCCAAATTCATCACCTTCAGCAGAATAGAATTTTTTAATAGTTGATGCGGCATCTCTGGAGAGTTGAGAAATTAATTTTTTGGAGATATTTTGAATCTTGATTTCATTAATCTTTGGTTGAAGAGTCTTAAGTTGTTCAGGAGTGAGGTTTTCAACTATTTCACTAAAGAACATGACGAAGTAGTTAATATTCTCACTTTGAATTTGAAGTGTATTTTCATCACATTTTTCTAACCATGCAAAACTTTCTTTTAGGTCATCTAAAATGTAAGAGGTTAACTTTATCCCTTTTTCTGTAGCGCTAGGTGTTCTTAAACTTAAATACAATTTTGCTATTTCAATATTTTGAAGAGAGAAAGGAATATTACAAACCTGGATAGTTGGTGTTACCTGTGGGTCAAAAATCATGGTAACTCGATCCAAAACGTTTTCAGCTTTCTTATAGTCACCTTTAGCAATCAAAGACTTAGCTAATCTGGTGTGCATTAAGCTAATATTAGAGAATAAACGATTGTTATCTTCATTGTTATAAACTCTTGGATCATTGAGCCCTCCCCATAAATAAGGATAAGGAGTTGTCGCAGTAGCTTTAGGATTATTAACTCTATCTAATCTGGAATGATCTCCAAATTTATTCATTAAATTATCATAAAGTATATCTGTATCAACTCTTCCCAAAGATGGATATTCATTTGGAGTACTGATTGGAACTAAACGATATGCAATTCCCTCAAGTTGGAAATAGTTTTCAAGGCCAAACCAACCTTCAGGACCTGTAGTTGAAGCGAAGTAGATTGGACGTTCCCAATTATTATGAGCAAGAATATCCATCATCACTAAATAGGCTTTTAGTACGTTTGATACTTGACCATCATTTTTAAGGTTCCAGGTGATTCTATCCACAATTAGAGCAGAATCTTTTAAGGCTACGGTTCCGTTAGCGATCACTTTATTTTTATCAACAGGGATAGAAAAACTTCCGGGAATTGCTTGACCATCAGTTCTGTATCCATCAGGTAAGAACATCAATAATCGTTTATCGTTAAATTGAGATTCTTTAATATAATTCATAACTGTTTTCAAGTCAACGAATTGTCCATTTCCTTGAGAAAATATGATCTGTTCTCTTGATCCATCTTTGTAAGTATCCCAATTCATAGAGATAGGGAGTGGAGCGCTGTTGTATGCTTGTCGTTTCATTTGATCAATATACCAGCTGGTATTTAAGAGACTCAAGTTACAAACTCTGACATCGGTTCTGTATCCTTCCACTTCTTGAGCGTACCATAGAGGGAAAGTATCATTATCTCCCAATGTAAAAATGATGGCATTAGGAGCGCAGGAATCAAGATAGTTCTTAGCCACAGCTAAAGCTGTGTATTTGTTAGAACGATCATGGTCATCCCAGTTTTGTTGTGCCATAATGCCGGGAACTAGTCCTAAAGTGATTAAAAGCACTAAAACTGCTGATGCTATTTGTAGCTTTTGATTTTTCAATTTCTCTAAAGATGAGATCAATGCAAAGGCTCCAAAGCCGATCCAGATTGAGAAAGCGTAGAAAGATGCGGCAAAAGCATAATCTCTTTCACGTGGTTGGAAGGCATACATATTCAAGTAGAATGCAATAGCCAATCCGGTCATCAGGAATAAAAGAGCTACCACAAAAGAGTTCTGACCATCTTTCTTGGAATACCAAAGGATTCCAATTAATCCTAACAATAATGGAAGCATAAAATAGGTATTATGACCCGGTCTTTCCATTGTTCTAGGAAGATCTTGTTGATTTCCGACCATTTTATTATCTATAAAAGGAATACCGCTCACCCAATTTCCGTTGTAGATATCGCCTCTACCTTGCATATCGTTTTGTCTACCGGCAAAATTCCACATGAAATACCTGAAATACATGTAGTTAAACTGGTAAGTGATCATGAACTTTTTATGTTGAGCAGGCGTAGGGAGTTTACCACGATCTAAGTGTCTGATATCTTCGCGATCAGCAGCATCTGTAGGATCATAGTGATTTTTCAACCAATCGATATAATCTTTTGTTTTATCTCTTGACCACATTCTTGGGAAAAGCATCATATCAGCAGGATCATAAACATATTTTGTTTCTTTTTTAGAGTTAGAGATCACGTATTTTTGCGTTTTTTTATCTCTAACATAAACTGGAGTACCATCTTCATAACCGGTTAATTTTGAATTGTAGGATTCTCCATAAAATAATGGATTTGATCCATATTGTTCCCGATTTAAATAAGATAATAAGGCAACAGCATCTTCAGGATTATTTTCGTCAATAGTTGGGTTTGCGTTAGAACGGATTACCAAGGTAATAAAAGTAGAATATCCAATTAACAAAAATGCAAACGATAAAATGGATGCTGCGATTACTCTTTTCCCTTTTTTATTGCTGTAATATAGTCCCCATACGATAATTCCAATTATGATTAAGAAGTATACAATGGTTCCAAAATTAAAAGGAAGTCCAAGAGTATTAACAGAGAAGATTTCAAATTTTCCGGCGTAGCTAACAATTCCCGGGATAATACCATACAGAATAACACCTAATAAAATGAAGGCAGCTGCTAATGTAAACAAAACGCCCCATTCCGCTAATTTTTTAATGGCACCCGATTTAAATGCGAAATACAAACAAGGAATTGTAACAAGCACCCAAATGATAGCCATCCACATTCCGGGAAGGAAGAAACCACCTACTAAGGATACAATACCAATAGTTTGAATTACTCCATAAATGGTTGTATTTTTAGATAATTTAAAATAAATTATCATTGCAATTGCAGGTAGGGTTAACAAGTTCAATAAGTGAACTCCGATTGATAGTCCTACTAAATAGGCAATTAACACCAACCATCTGTGTGGATTAATATTTTCTAAACGATTATCATACTCTTCATCCCATTTCAAAATGCACCAGAAAACCAAAGCTGTGAAGAATGATGACATTCCATAAACCTCACCTTCCACAGCTGAAAACCAGAATGTATCAGAAAAAGTGTATGTTAATGCACCCACTAAAGCACCACCAAATAAAGCAATTTGACGAAGTGGAGTCATCCCTCCTAATTTCGCAACTAACTTTTTCCCTAACAAAGTGATGGTCCAAAATAGGAACATGATGGTCATCCCACTACAAACAGCGGATAATGTGTTAATGGCATAAGCAACTTTTGTAGGATCATTCCCAGCAAAAAGATTAAAAAATGCACCTAAGATTTGAAATGTTGGGGCTCCAGGGGGGTGACCAACCAACAATTTATGAGCTGTTGAAATGTACTCTCCGCAATCCCACCAAGAGGCTGTTGGTTCTGCAGTCATGACATATATTGCTGTTGCAAAAATGCCAATAATCCAACCTAACGTGTTGTTAATTAATCTGTACTGTTTTGTCATTATCCAAGATTTTTTGTGTTAATATTCTATTTTTAACGAGTCATACTAAACTTTAGTATTTTTGTTTAAATAACCTGCAAAAATACAAAATAAATTCATTATCTAGAAATCTAAAGCTTATATCCAATTCCAAAAGACCAGACTTGAAAAGCCTGGAATGAATCACTCGAACTTCTGCCAAAAATTCGTATTTTTGAACGTCAAATTTAGTAAAATATTTTAATCAAATGTCCTATTGTAAATATATCAAAACACTTACCGGTGATAAGCAAAAACTACATCAAAACTATCACGATAATCACTACGGATTTCGATTACACAATGACGATGAACTCTTTTGCAGATTAGTGTTGGAAATCAACCAGGCAGGGTTAAACTGGGAGTTAATTTTAAAAAAAGAGGAGGCATTTCGGGAAGCTTTTGATCATTTTTGCATTGCAAAAGTGGCGAATTATTCTGAAGAGGATCGTAACAGATTGCTTTCCAATCCAAACATAATCAGAAACCGCTTAAAGATTAATGCAGCTATAGAGAATGCAAAAAGAATTATGCAGATTCAGCAAGAGTTTGGTTCTTTTGAAAACTGGCTCAACAACAACCATCCAAAAACCTTGGATGAATGGACCAAGTTGTTCAAAAAAACCTTTTTGTTTACTGGTGGTGAAATTGTAAATGAATTTCTAATGAGCATTGGATTACTCCCCGGCGCCCACGACTCCGATTGCCCTGTTTATGCAAAATAGGCAAAAGGCAAAAGGCAAAAGGCAAAAGGCGAAAGGCGAAGGGCGAAAGGGGAAAATTAAGAATGAATAATGAATAATGAATAACTCCAAAAAACTGAAACCTGATAACTGATACCCAAACTCTTCACTCTTCACTCTTCACTCTTCACTGTCAATGCCTGAAATAGGTTGACCACTTTTAAATAACAAAATTAACAAAAAAGTGAACCTATGAAAGAAATAAGTTTAACATTAGAAGAGAGAAAAAGAAGACATTTTAGTGAAAGTTTCAAGAGAAAAAAAGTCCAAGAGATAGAATCAGGACAAACAAAAATTGCCGACCTTTGCAGACAATATGATACCGTAAGAGGTACAGTTTATAAATGGTTAAATAAATATGGCAGTATGGCAACAAAGAAGGAAAAATTAATTATTGAAACAGAGAGTGATACAAAAGAATTGTTAGCAGCGAAAGCTGAGATCGCACGCTTAAAAATGATCATTGGAGAAAAACAAATTGTTATAGATTTTCAAGAAAAGATGATAGATATAGCAGAGGAGATGTATCATGTAGATATAAAAAAAAAGTTCGAAACGAAGCCTTCCGACATTATCAAGAACATAGAGAAGAATACCCGTACTCGCTAAATAAACTTTATAACGCTATGGAAATCAGCAAACAAGCGGTATATAAAATTCTGCAAAGAGACAATAAAAAAAAGGATAACATGTTGTTAGTAAGAGATATTGTTTTAGAAGTAAGGAATGAACAGCCCAGTATGGGAATAAGGGATATCTACTATTTAATGTGCCCAGACTTTGCAGGGAGGGATAAATTTATTGAATTGGCTAGACTAGAAGGGTTAATGATAAAGAGAAAAAAGAGATTTATTCATACTACGGATAGTAGAGGTGTCATTCGCTTTGATAATTTAATTGAAAATTTAGAGATAACCAGGATTAATCAAGTTTGGCAATCTGATATCACCTTTTATAAATTAAATGGTGTTTTTTACTACATTACCTTTATTATAGACGCCTTTTCAAGAGTCATTGTAGGTTATTCTGTTTCAAGGCGTTTAACAGCAGAACAGACAGTAATTGTAGCTCTGAAAAAAGCATTAAAGTTCCGTAAAGGAGAAGATCTTAGTGACTTAATTTTTCATTCAGATGGGGGCAAACAGTACATTGCACAAGAATTTATAGATTTATCGGAAGGATTTAAGCATAGTATGTGCGTTGCGCCCTGGGAAAATGGTGTAGCAGAAAGAATTAATGGTGTTATTAAAAACAACTATTTATACTACAAAACAATCAACAATTATGATACATTAGTGAAAGAAGTTGACCTATCAGTGTACCTTTACAACTACAAAAAGCCTCATTGTAAGCTACAAAGAATGGCACCAGTTTTATTCGAAAAAAGTATACATTTGCAAAACCAAAACCCGGGAGAAAAAAATTCTTCTAAAATTTTGGAAACCAGATCTGAGCTTGGGCTAGCCCAAGCTCAGATCTCCACCATCAAGGAAAAGTCAACCAATGATAATATGCCAAAAACAAGTAAACAAACGGTCAACCATTTTTAGGCATTGACACACTATTCACTATTCACTATTCACTATTCACTATTTAGTGTTTCCGCTCCCGCCTGGTAAGGTGTAATCTGGCCTGCTTTAATTCTAGGAATTAATTCTTTTATTTTCTCTTTAACTTGTTGATTTCCATAGAAGTTATCTTTTAAAGTATTATCCATCCAATCATAAAAAATCTTCACTAATTGTTCTGTTCTTTGTTGATGGAAATAGCCGTTCTCTTTGGTCAATTTTTCATATTCTTTGATGATACTCCAAACATGGTCGACACCCGATTTAGTAACGGAAGAACAGATATCAACAGGAACACTCCAGCCGCTTTCATATTGGGGGAACAAACGTAATGCAGAAAGATAGAGAGATTTCGCATTTTGAGCATTGAGAATATTATCACCATCAGCTTTCGTTATGATAAGGGCATCAGCCATCTCCATTATCCCACGTTTGATCCCTTGCAGTTCATCTCCGGCACCGGCTAACATCAATAATAGGAAGAAATCCACCATCGATTTTACAACGGTTTCAGATTGACCAACGCCAACAGTCTCAACAAAGATCACATCAAAACCTGCTGCTTCGCATAAGATGATGGTTTCACGTGTTTTTCGTGCAACACCACCCAATGTATGTCCGGATGGAGATGGTCTGATGAAGGCGTTTGAATCAACCGCTAAATCTTCCATTCTAGTTTTATCCCCTAAAATACTTCCTTTTGAGCGTTCACTACTGGGATCAATGGCTAAAACAGCCAGTTTGTGCCCTTTTGCAGTCAATTGTTTCCCTAAAGCTTCAATAAAGGTACTTTTTCCAACTCCCGGAACCCCGGTTATTCCAATTCTAAGGGAATTTCCGGAAAATGGGAGTGCTTTTTCAATCACTTGTTGAGCTAACTCATGATGTTTTGGATGAACACTTTCAATTAAGGTAATAGCTTGACTTAAAATCACCCGATTCCCTTCAACAATACCATTAACATACTCATTTACAGAAAGATGTGGCCTTTTATTGACTTTATTTGTTTTCAAGTAGGGAGATACCGAATCCGGTTGTTCAATCCCCTCTTGAACATGAAGTGCTGATGGTATTTGGTTCTCTTTCATTACCTATAATTCTTTAAAATATTCTTATTCAACTGCTTTTATCCACAGATTAAGAACAACAAAAATATGAAAATTAGCGATATCATTTTCCATTTTTTTTTGGTACGTTTGCATATAGTAAAATTGACCATTATAATCACATTTGTCTATTCGTAATGCGAACAAGAAATCATAAAGGAAAAATTGAAATTTTCGATCCTATTCGGAAAAAATGGGTTGTGTTAACCGAAGAGGAGAAGGTTAGGCAGTATTGCATTCAAAGATTGATCGAGAATCATCAGTTTCCGGAAACATGGATTGGTGTAGAAAGACAAATAACAGTTAATGGTTTGACTAAAAGATATGACATTGTTGTATTTAACAAAGAGGGAAAACCTCATCTTGTTATTGAATGTAAAGCACCACAGGTAAAAATTGACCAATCGGTAATGGAGCAGGCTGGCCGTTATAACAAAACCTTGAAAGCAGAGATGATTGGGGTTACTAATGGGATACAATCCCTTTTCTTTAAAATAGATTTTAATACTGAAGAAATTCGTACGTTAAATTTCGATTTTTAGTTCAAGATCTCTGATAAAATATTATTTTTGCAGCCCAACACAAAAAATATGACTATTTTAGAAGTTCAAAACTTATATCTTCGTTTAAAATCGGATGATCAATGGAAACCGATTTTAAAGGGGATCAGTTTTTCACTTCAAAAAGGGGAAACGATTGGTATAGTTGGAGAATCCGGCTCCGGAAAATCGGTCACAGCACTATCCATCATGAAACTAATCCCTGAAAAGATAGCAAAATGGGATCAGGGAATAATCAGTTTTTTTGATCAGGATTCTGATGATAGCTTTGAAATCATGACTGCTTCAGATGCTGCAATGAGAAAAAGAAGAGGAAAAAAGATTGCCATGATTTTTCAGGAACCTATGACTTCCCTGAATCCGGTCATTAAATGCGGTGAACAGATCATGGAAGCTATTCGCATCCATATTCCGATTTCTCAAAAAGAGGCTCACCGAAAAGTGATTGCCCTTTTTGAAGAGGTAAAACTTCCAAGACCTGAAAAAATATTCAACTCATATCCCCATGAACTTTCCGGCGGACAAAAGCAGCGGGTGATGATTGCGATGGCAATGAGTTGTGAACCGGACATTTTAATTGCGGATGAACCCACTACAGCGCTGGATGTTACGGTGCAGAAAGGGATTTTAGAACTCATAAAAAAATTGCAAACTAAAACCGGAATGAGCGTCATTTTTATCACACATGACTTAGGTGTGGTTGCAGAAATTGCAGATTCTGTAATGGTTCTATACAAAGGTGAGATTGTTGAACAGGGGAAAGTCGCTGATTTATTTAAAAATCCACAGCATCCTTATACCAAAGGACTTCTTGCTTGTAGACCACCCTTAGATATTCGGTTAAAAGTGCTACCCACTGTTGATGATTTTGTGAAAGCTTCTCAAAATGGACACCCTATTGAGATTGCTGATCTTCTAAATAACAATGTGGTGTCCTCAGATGAGCGCGTTTATTCTCATCAAAAAATGTATGCTGATACCCCTTATATCAGAATACAAAACTTAAATAAAATCTATCCGGTTCGAAAAAAATCCTTGTTTGAAAAAAGAACTTTTGTTCATGCGATTCAAGATATTAACCTAGATATATTCAAAGGGGAAACATTAGGCTTAGTGGGTGAATCGGGTTGTGGAAAAACAACTTTAGGCCGTTCCATGATTCGGTTAATTGAACCCTCATCAGGGTCTATTGTTTACAAAGGAAAAGATATTATTTCTTTATCCAAAAAGGATTTAAGATCTATAAGAAAGGAATTGCAGATCATATTGCAAGATCCCTATTCTTCACTTAATCAAAGATTAACCATTGGGGAAATGATCATGGAACCGATGAAGATCCATGGTATTTTCGACAAAGAAAAAGATCGGAAAAGGAGAGCGATTGAACTCATGGAACGTGTTGGATTAGAAGAACATCATCTCTATAGATATCCTCACGAATTTTCAGGTGGGCAACGACAAAGGATCTCCATTGCCCGGGCACTGGCAGTCAATCCGGAGTTTATCATTTGTGATGAATCGGTTTCAGCCTTAGATGTATCAGTACAAGCACAAGTTTTGAATCTGTTGAATGAACTCAAACAAGATTTTCAATTTACTTATTTGTTTATTTCCCATGATTTATCGGTAGTCAAGTTTATGTCTGATCGCATGGCGGTGATGCAAAATGGAAACATTGTCGAATTGGACGATGCTGACACCGTTTATAAGAATCCTAAAACAGAATATACTCAAAAATTAATTTCATCTATACCAAAAGGAGTTTAAAATATTAAATATGAAAAATCTTAAAATTATTTTACGTTTATTGATCGGCGTAGTTTTTATTGTTTCTGCACTACTTAAATTATTATCCATTGACCATTTCGAATTGTATATTTATTCATTTGAAATCTTTAATTTCTTCTTGACTTCAGTGTTTTCCAGGCTGTTAATCACTTTTGAATTTTTGTTAGGAATATTTTTAATTTGTAAATTTTACTACCAAAAAACATGGTGGTTAACGATGTTTACAATGATTGGATTTACTTTATTTTTAATTTATACAGCCATTTATAGAAATGACGCTAATTGCCATTGTTTCGGAAGTTTTATTGAAATCAATCCAGTTGAGTCTATTATTAAAAATCTAGTGATTATTGGATTGTTGTTATTTGTAAAAAAACAAAAGGATTGGAGTTTTAGATTTAAAAAATGGATGATTGCCGGATTCATTACTTTAGGGTTGATCTCAACTTTCGTTTTGTTTCCACCTGACACGTTATATAATAAAATATACAAACCGAAATCAAAAGTTGATGTTGCATCATTTGAAAAGATTATAAGCGATACTACTAAAGTAGGACTTTCCAACATTCAGGGAAATCATATCATAGCATTCTATGTTTCCGGTTGCAAGTTCTGTAAAATGAGTATGCAAAAAGTGGATAATATCTTTAAAAAAAATGAAATTCCAACAACACAGTTTGTTGCTATTGTACTAGGAGACACTAATGAAATTGTAAATTTTAAAAAGGAAACTCTTTCATCTAATTATCAAATGTTTTCACATAAAGACCCTGTTCTGTTTTTAAAGACTGTTTATGGTTCTTTTCCAACGATAGTTTACATGAAGGATGACTCAATTGTGAAAGTAGTTAACTATAGAGGCATTGAAGAGGATGAAATGGTTCAATTCTTGAAAAAATCAAAATAATCTATTTCTGAGAATATTTTTCGATTCTACTTTTTATATAACTAATGTTGTCATTTTTCGGATATTTAACTTTAAGCGCAAGATACATTTCTGTTAAAAGTGGAATATTTTCTTTCTCAGGAAAGAATATTCTTCTGTTAAATGTTTGATAAAATGCAGTTAATGTGACTAAAGATTCTTTATTGGTATGAATAAATTCAAGTAGGTATTTTTGATGATTTTCTACCAATTTGTTATATTTAGTTTCGATCATCGCTTTTACTGAATCATTATATTGATTTGTTTCGTATGAATCATACAATGTTTCTACTGAATCCACGAACATCTTCAATCTAATGTCCAGTTGATTTAACAATTGAGCGTCATGACCTCCAGATACGAGATATGTTTTTACGAGAGAATCGGCATTGGCTTTAAAATGGAGAGATTCTCCCATAGAAGCAATCGTTAATATATGGTTTTTTTGAGTTAAAAAAACCTTATAAAAACAAGGATAATTATTTGGATCCGAATATTGGTCCATATTATCTGTTAAGGAAAATTTTCCTTGTATGATATCAGAAGAATCAATGACAAAGGTTCCTGTAGGTGTAACTTTATATAAGTAGATTTTTGAATACTTACAATGTGATAACTCACCGTTAAAATTAATTTTCTGTTTTTTGGAATCACAAGATTGGAGTCCCAAAATTAAAAAAAGAATAAAAATTAAATATAATTTTTTCATAATTAACAGATTGCGTTTTTTATTTTATTTCCGAAATAGTATAATATCAATTATTTATTAGGATCATAGTAAGTATAAAGATTTTCAGCATGGTTTGTTTTGACTAATTGACAGCCACATTTTCTATCCTTTTTTCTGCGAACCTGACCATATATTTTGGGTTGACAGCTCGTCATTATTATCGCACCAAGTAAAATAAAGAAAAGAAAAATAAATGATTTTTTTTTCATATTATCGAATTATAGTTTCTGATCTATCAGGACCGGTTGAGACGATTGAAATTCTAACACCGGTTTCCTTTTCAATAAAATCAATATAAGTTTTGAATGTTTCAGGAAGATTTTCAAAAGATTTGATGTTTGTAATATTGGATTTCCAACCTTTAAATGTTTGGTATACAGGTTCTATAGGAGCATCTATTTCAGCAGGGAAACGATCCGTAATTTCGCCATTTATTTTGTATGCAGTACAAACCTGAATGGTATCAAAATTGTTCATAACGTCAGCTTTTGTAAGAACAATTTCTGTTACACCATTAATCATAACAGAATATTTAAGGGCAACTAAATCTAACCAGCCACATCTTCTGGGGCGACCTGTAGTTGCGCCAAATTCAAAACCTTGTTTGCGTAATTGTTCACCTGTTTCATCAAAGAGTTCCGTTGGAAATGGTCCACTACCCACACGGGTACAATAAGCTTTAACGATTCCTATCACTTTGCCAGATTTTCCGGGAGCAACACCTAATCCGGTAAAAGCGCCTGCAGCCACAGTATTTGAGGAAGTAACAAAAGGATAAGATCCAAAATCAACATCTAATAATGTTCCTTGAGCGCCTTCAGCTAAAACGGTTTTACCCTCTTTTAAATATTGGTTTACTTCGTATTCACTATCAATACAAGTAAACTGTTTTAATGTTTCTATCGATTTAATCCACTCTTTTTCCATTTCAGGAAGTCGATCACTATAATCAAATCCTAATTTGTCCAACTGATCTTTATGGTTATTGATTAATTTCGAAAATTTAGTTTGAAAATCAGGAGAAAGAAGATCCAAAACTCTCATTCCAACCCGTGCTGTTTTATCGGTATATGTAGGTCCAATCCCTTTTAAAGTAGATCCAATTTTTTGATCCCCTTTTTTAGATTCAAAGGCAGCATCCAATAATTTGTGAGTAGGTAAAATTAAGTGCGCTTTTTTGGAAATGAGTAGATTTGACACAGGATTCGCACCCATTTCAATTAATTCTTCAATCTCTTTTTTAAAAATAACAGGATCAATCACGACACCATTCCCAATGATATTGATTTTCTCTGAATGAAAAATCCCGGATGGGATGATGTGTAATACATGTTTTAATCCGTTAAATTCTAAAGTATGTCCGGCATTTGGCCCTCCTTGAAATCTTGCAATCACATGATAGTCAGGAGTTAAAACATCCACAACTTTCCCTTTTCCTTCGTCGCCCCATTGCAACCCTAATAGTATATCTAAGCCCATTTATGTTAAATAATGTTATAAAGTGCAAAAATATGAAAATTAAATCATTTTTATTTTGCATTTGTAAATATTTATTCTATTTTTGCACCGCGGTTGAAGAAAATCTAAATAGATTGTTTTGTATTCCTAGTTTTTTGTGAGATTTTATTTATTATTGAATGTGTCGTATTGACTCAGTATATTTATTAATCACATTTATTAAACCAAAAAACTAAAAAATTATGAAAAAAGTTTTATTAACATTAGCCGGCGTAGCTTTATTAGCAGTTGTTTTCTCTTCTTGTAAAAAAGATTGTTATTGTACTACAAAAATCAATGGAGAAGTTTACATGGAAGACCAATTAATGCCTGGCATTACAACCGCCACTCAATGTTCACTTTATCAAGATACTCAGGTTGCTGCAGGTGTTGACATTGTTTGCGACGCAAGATAATTCATAATAATGTAAGTCTTAAAAAAGAGAATCTCTAATAGGTTCTCTTTTTTTTTGTAGTTCAATATAGATTTAAAAAAAAATCATTACTTTTGTAGCTTGATATTTCATTGGTTTATGAAAAAATTAGTACATACAATTCTGATATTCTTATCATTACTACTTATAAACATAGGTTGTAAAAATCATTGTGAATGCACTCAATATACCAATAGTGTGGAGGGTCAATCTTACATCGTTGATCTTGAAGCTGATGGATCTTATTGCCAATATTATACTGAAATCGATACTTCAAATGATGTTATTAACGGCGTCATTTGTAAAGAAATTGAATAATTAACATCAAAAAAATAATAAATATGAAAAAAATTGCCATTTCAATTCTTGTCGTAGCTATCGCTGCTGTTTTATTTTCATCATGTAAAAAAATTTGTAATTGTACAGTACAAAATAACGATATTACCTTACCCGGTTATGATAACTTACCAGTAGGTGAAATGACTGAAGATGATTGTACCGCCTATTCAGATGCAACATGGGATGGTCTAGGCTACACTTATACATGTGTAAGTGAATAATTTTTAGTTATTTATTATCATTTTCACGATGAAAGATCACTTTTATCGTGAATTTGCTTTGGATGCCATTAACCTTTAAAAAACAATACAAATGAACAACGCATTATTTCAATTTAGAGAACCGAAAAATGAGCCGATCTATTCGTATGCTCCGGGAACTCCAGAAAGAGCTCTTCTTCAAGCTGAAGTAGAAAAACAATACAATCAAGTAATAGAGATTCCAATTATTATCGGAGGCAAAGAGATTAAAACCGGTAAAATGGGAAAAGTGGTGATGCCAACAGAACATCAACATGTTTTGGCTAATTATCACATGGTAACCGATAAAGAGGTAAAAATGGCCATAGATGCCGCCATGAAAGCTAAAAAACAATGGGAAGAGATGCCATGGGTTGAACGCGCTTCAATCATGATGAAAGCTGCTGAACTCCTATCTAAAAAATATCGCTACGTGTTAAGTGCAGCTACTATGCTTGGCCAAGGTAAAAATCCATACCAGGCTGAGATTGACTGTCCTTGTGAAGCGATCGATTTCTTGAGATTCAACACTTACTTTGCTTCTCAAATCTATGCCCAACAACCTATGTCTGATAATACAGCTATCAACAGAACAGAATACCGTCCTTTAGAAGGTTTTGTTTATGCTATTTCTCCTTTTAATTTTACTGCAATTGCTTCTAATTTAAGCATGTCTCCTGTTTTAATGGGAAATGTTGTATTATGGAAACCAGCCACTACAGCCATTCTTTCAAACTATTACTTAATGTTATTGTATAAAGAAGCCGGCCTTCCTGATGGTGTCATCAATTTCTTACCAGGCAGCGGAAGTACCATTTCCAATACCGTATTTGCATCTCCTGATTTTGCAGGTGTTCACTTCACAGGGAGTACAGGTACTTTTAATGCATTCTGGAATACGATCGGACAAAACATTGGAAATTACAAAACTTATCCAAAAATTGTGGGAGAAACTGGTGGTAAAGACTTTATCTTTGCTCACAGTTCTGCCCCCGCAAGAGAATTAGCCGTTGCAATCTTGAGAGGTTCATTTGAGTATCAAGGACAAAAATGTTCAGCTGCTTCTCGTGCCTATATCCCAAAATCAATCTGGAATGAAACGCTTCAACATGTAAAAGAGATGATGAAATCGGTTAAAATGGGTTGTGTTCGTGATTTTTCCAATTTTGTGAATGCTGTTATTGATGAAAAATCATTTGATAACATTGCCGGTTATATTGATCGTGCAATTGCTTCTCCAGATGCAGAGATTGCATTAGGTGGTAAATACGATAAATCTGTTGGGTACTTCGTGGAACCAACCATTATTGTTGCGAAAAAACCTGACTATGAATCAATGGTTGAAGAGATTTTTGGACCTGTAATCACAGTTTATGTGTATGAAGATGAAAAATATGAAGAAACCTTGAAGATTTGTGATGAATCATCTCCTTATGCTTTAACCGGTTCTATCTTTTCGCAAGATCGTTACATGTTAAATAAAGCTTTTGATATGCTTCGTTATGCAGCAGGAAATTTCTACTTAAACGACAAACCAACCGGTGCTGTTGTAGGAAATCAACCTTTCGGAGGTGCTAGAGCTTCCGGCACTAATGATAAAGCAGGCTCTGCTTTAAATCTTTATAGATGGGTTAGTCCTAGAACTATTAAAGAAACATTAGTTCCACCAACGGAATACGGATATCCATTTTTAGGATAATCAAAATAAAAAAAGGGGCGATTAAATCGCCCCTTTTTTGAATAACTAATCTATATAAAATTTCATTCCAAATCGTAATGTGCTTAAATCAAGATCCAAACCAAAATTGGTATTGGAAACTGATTCAGGATTGGCTAATAGTAAATTCTTTGTCCAGGCTTGACTAAAATAAAGATTTCCAAAGCCTAAACTTAAGCTAAGATTATCATTAACAAAATATTCAATACTTGGAATTACCGTAAAAGAAAGTTGGTTGATCGAACTCCTTACTCCAATTATGGTTGTTTCAGGTGATCCGAGAAATCCGGGAGTTGTTACTGATGTTTCTCCAATAAAGTTATAATACCCTAGTGTCCCTTTGAAAGTTAAATAAAGATCTTTATTAAGTTCTACAAAATATTGACCAAAAACACCCCCGCCGAATCCAATTTCAGACACTTTTTGAGTTCTTACTCCGGAAAAAAAAACATCATTTGATTTTGCATTAGAAGTGCCAAAAAAGATGGTTGCCCCAATTGCAAAATTATCTTCAACAAAATAACCAAATTCAGGAGCAATGGAAAAATCAAAAGAGTTCCCTTTAAAATAACCACTGGAATCAGGATTTAAAAAACTTGCGGTTCCAATATTTAAAGTACCGCCAATGAACATGTTCCCTTGATCGGTTTGTGCATTTCCGGTCAGAAAAACTAGAGTTGTTAGTAACCCAAAAAGAATTTTTTTCATAATAATATTTATTTTATTTGTCTATAATTAAGGTTTATAGATTTACCCCGTTTTTTTTAATGGTCTCTTTTCCATTATTTCTTAATGATGCTGCAAATATAATAAAAAAAAATATCAAAAGTTATAAGCTTTCAGCTGTCAGCTATCAGATGACTATTGACGACTGATAGCTGATAGCTGATAGCTTAATTGATAACTGTTACATCATCAAGAACTGCTTTGTTGGTTCTTAAAAACTCATAGGTTAACCGATCTGCTTTGCAATTAATAAATGTGATCCTCTTCAAGTTTCTCCCTTTAAAAAAGGTATTGATCAATGTTGTATTTTGAAAAGTTACTTTACTGAAAGAACAATTTTCAAATGAGCAATCCTCTACAACTCCTTCAAATACAATACTTTCAAAGGTTGATCCTATAAATGAAGTTTGATTCAAAAAAGCTTGAGTTAGCTTACTTTTAGAGATATTACAATGTTTAAAAGTAGCTTCAGAAAGGTCGGCATTGGTAAAATCACAATTTTCAATATTAGAAGCACTTAGTTTTGTTTTCTTCAATGTACTCTCTTTAAAGTCTGTTTTCTGGATGTTGGAACCTTGAAAACAGCTTTCACTAATATTTGTGTTTGAGAAATCACAACCTTGAATATTGTTATATTTAAGTTGTAATCCCGATAGATCTGATCCCACAAACTTGCAATTTTGCATGTTGGATCCGTTAAATTTCTCATGCAAATTACTCAACCCTGAAAAATCAGCATCCACCCAATTACCACGTGACATATCCCATATTGGTTTCTTTTTCCCTTTTTCTTTGGGAGTCTCTAAAACAGGGTTTTCCTCTTCATTTTTCTCTTCCATCTTTTCTAAACCCTTATCCATATCTAAAAAGAAATAGAGATCTACGCCCAAAATCTGAGCCATTTTGTGAAACGTAATGATGTCAGGAATCGATTCTCCCCGTTCCCATTTTCCAACAGCTTGTGGGCTTATAAAAAGATGTTGTGATAATTGTGCTTGTGAGAGGCCTGCTCTCTTTCTTGCTTCGGCAATCTTATTGCCAATCATTTTAATTTCAATTTGTACCATTTTTTTAAAAATTTAAGACACTGCAAAATTAAATGTAGAATCTTGAAAAACAGCACAAATATAACATACTTTTAGTTGTATTTCAACTACTTTTAGTTGTTTTTTATAAACTATTGGTTGTTTATTAGGACGAAGGACAAAAGACAAAAGACAAAGGACAAAAGACAAAGGACGAAGGACTAAGGAAATTAGCAAATGTATTTCGAGCACACGAGCATTACGAGCACATGAGCACACGAGCATCACGAACATTCGAGCATCGGGATGGTGAAGAAGAACGTTGTCCCTTTCCCTTCTATGCTCTCTACCCAGATTTGTCCTTGATGTTTTTCAACAAGGCAGTTAAAAAATATTTTTAAAAAAACGAAGTTTTTTTGATGCGTTAGGGATTTGGAGGGCGCCGAAGGCGGTGCGAACCAGAGCGAGCGCCGCGATGATTTTTGTGCTCTGATTCTTATTCTCCTAAGCGAAGTGTGGTGAAGCACGGGAGCGAAGCGGACCCCGGAGAAAGCCCGACGGCGTGGGAGGATTACGTGGGTATGGAAGGCCGGAACGCCCAAAATAATGAATAATAGAGAAGGTCGAACATCGAACTAAAACATAAAACTTTAGCCTTTTGCCCTTGGCCTTTAGCCTTTAGCCTTTAGCCTTATTAGCACATCTATCTCTATTCCCTCAACAATCTCAAATCTGGTTTTTTGTGAATCAGTGATTTCAGAAACAAATGAAAACTCTGTACATAATGTTTCTGTTTTGATATAATTTTCAAATTGTTGGAACGCATGATCCAATTCAGAATGGGATTGTAAAGTGATCGAAATAGTGTCGATCACATCCAATTGTTGATCTTTACGGAAGTTTTGGATTCTGTTTACCAACTCTCTCACATACCCTTCCTCTTTCAACTCTTGCGTAATAGTGATATCCAAAGCCACTGTTAAAGCGCCCTGATTGGTGACAACCCAGCCCGGAATATCTTCTGCAATGATCTCAACGTCTGAAATTAAGATTTCTACTTGTTCCCCTTCAATATCAATCAATTTACGACCATCTTTTTCGATCTGAGCGATATCTTTTTGAGTAAACTGACCGATTTGAGCGGCAATCGCTTTCATGATCTTGCCATATCTTGGTCCTAAAGTTTTGAAATCGGGTTTGATTTTCTTCACGAAAACACCTTCCGTATCCTCAATAAACTGAATCTCTTTTACATTCACTTCATGAAGGATCAAATCTTTTACTTTTTCAACCTGAGCTACAAAATTAGATGTTTCAAGCACCGGAATCATGATCTTTCCGAGTGGTTGACGAACTCTGATATTCGATTTCTTTCTTAACGAAAGCACCATAGAACAGATCTCTTGAGCCAATTCCATTCTTTCTTCCAACGCTTTGTCGATTAATTGTTCGTTTACTTTTGGAAAGTCTGATAAATGGATCGATTCAATTTTCTCTAATTGAGTAACATTATTCAAATCAAGGAATAGTCTATCCATGAAGAATGGTGCAATTGGTGAAGCTAATTTAGCTATTGTAACCATACATGTGTACAAAGTTTGGTAAGCTGAGATTTTATCTTCGGTATAGTCCCCTTTCCAAAATCTTCTACGACATAAACGAACGTACCAGTTACTTAGGAACTCATCCACAAATTGCTGGATTTCACGTCCCGCTTTAGTTGGTTCATAATCAGCATAATAAGCATCGCAGTTTTTGACTAAAGTATTTAATTCAGACAAAATCCAACGGTCAATTTCAGGTCTTTTTTCATTGGCAACATCGGCTTCTTTGTAAGCAAAACCATCTATATTAGCGTAAAGAGAGAAGAAACTGTAAGTGTTATAAAGTGTCCCAAAGAATTTTCTTTGAACTTCAGTGATTCCTTCAGTATCAAACTTCAAATTGTCCCAAGGTTGTGCGTTAGTTAGCATATACCAACGGGTGGCATCAGCCCCATACTTTTCAATGGTTTCAAATGGATCTACTCCGTTACCTAAACGTTTAGACATTTTATTTCCATTTTTATCTAACACCAATCCATTGGATACCACTGTTTTATAAGCAACACTATCAAATAACATGGTCGCAATGGCATGTAGGGTAAAGAACCAACCTCTGGTTTGGTCAACACCTTCTGCGATGAAGTCTGCCGGATATTTTTTCTCGAAAAGTTCTTTGTTTTCAAAAGGATAGTGCCATTGACAATAAGGCATAGCACCAGAGTCAAACCAAACATCGATCAGGTCAGCCTCACGAACCATTTTTTGTCCAGTAGGTGAAACCAGGAAGATATCGTCTACATAAGGTCTGTGTAGATCAATTTTATTATAATTTTCTTTACTGAAATCATTAGGGACGAAATCTTTATACGGATTCTCCTTCATGATACCGGCAGCGACAGCTTTTTCGATTTCGTTATATAATTCTTCGATAGAGCCGATACAGATTTGTTCTTTTTTATCTTCTGACACCCAGATTGGAAGTGGCACACCCCAGAAACGGGAACGGGAAAGGTTCCAGTCCACCAGGTTTTCGAGCCAATTTCCGAATCTACCAGTTCCAGTAGCGGCAGGTTTCCAATTGATGGTATTGTTCAACTCCATCATTCTCTCTTTATAAGCGGTAGTTTTCACAAACCAGGAATCCAAAGGATAATAAAGGACAGGTTTATCAGTTCTCCAACAGTGAGGATAATTGTGAACATATTTTTCAACGCGGAAAGCTTTATTCTCTTTTTTCAACCAAATAGAGATATACAAATCTAAAGATTCTTCAGATTTTTCATTCTCTTTTTCGTACTCTTGTTTTACATATCTTCCTGCAACGGTGCTATATAGATCAACATGAACTGCATCTTTTACAAATTGAGGATCCAGATCTTCGATAAGATAAAATTTTCCTGTTCTATCCACCATAGGTTGACGATTTCCTAATGAATCAATTACCGCTAAAGGGGGAATACCTGCTTCTTGAGCAACTCTTTTATCGTCAGCACCGAAAGTAGGAGCAATATGAACGATACCGGTACCATCACTGGTTGTAACGTAATCACCCGGGATCACTTTGAACGCGTTTTCACCAGGATTTACGTAAGGGATTAATTGTTCATACTCCAAGCCAACCAATTTTTTACCGGTAGTATGAGCGATAATGCGGAATGGAATATTTTTATCACCCGGTTTGTAATCTTCCATAGCTAATTCACTGTTCTTTTCAGGGAAATAAGCAGAAAGAAGATTCTTTGCCAAAATCACTTTGATAGGTGCACCGGAATAGGGATTAAAAGTATCTACCAAGACATACTCGATTTTTTCACCTACAGCTAATGCTGTGTTGGATGGTAAAGTCCAGGGAGTAGTGGTCCATGCCAAAATATACAAGTTATCGGGAATGTGAAGCCCACCGGGAAATCCCCATGGACATTCAGTCATTTTTTGTTCTTGTTTAACCTTAAATTGCGCCACAACGGTAGTATCTTTCACATCTTTGTAACAACCGGGAAGGTTCAACTCATGAGAGCTCAAACCGGTACCTGCAGCGGGAGAATAAGGTTGGATGGTATATCCTTTATAGAGTAAATCTTTTTTATAAAGTTGTGATAACAAGTACCATACAGATTCAATATATTTATTATCGAAGGTAATATATGGATCATCCAGGTCAACCCAATAGCCCATTTTTTTAGTGATGTCATCCCACATATCCTTGTATTTCATCACTTCATTACGGCAAGCTTTATTGTATTCTTCGACTGTAATTTTCTTACCGATATCCTCTTTGGTGATCCCTAAAGTTTTTTCAACACCTAACTCAACAGGAAGACCATGAGTATCCCAACCACCTTTGCGGCTAACATACTTACCTTTAAGGGTTTGATATCTACAGAAAAGGTCTTTAATGGCTCTGCCCATCACATGGTGAATACCGGGAGTTCCATTTGCTGATGGAGGACCTTCATAAAAGACAAACTCTTCATGACCTTCACGAAGTTGCATGCTTTTCTCAAAAATCTGATTTTCTTCCCAATAATTCTTCATTTCCTTTCCCAAATCGGAAAGCTTAAGACCTTTATATTCAGTGTATTTCATAACTTTAGGTAGTTTTTTGTAAAAGAGTGCAAAGATACGAAATAATAAGCAAATTAGCAAATTAGCAAATTAGCAAATAAGCAAATTTGTAAATTTGTAATTAGAAGGTTCTAACGGCTCGAACATATAAAGTGTAGTATTTTCCGTAGGTATATGAATATCCATAAAAGAAGGAGTAGAACCATGCTTCGTAGGTATAATATTCTGAACTGGACCAATAGTATGTTCTTACTAAAGGTGTTGTCGCGGTATTACCATCATTGGTAAGTGCTTTTTGAACTTCATAAAAATTATTCCAAATATGATTAAGTTCAGCTACACTAGGCAAATACCAGTCACTGAATGTTCCTGTTCCATAGTTGGTATTGGTATAATCAGCGCATAACTTTGCAGCACTGGAAGTATGACCACTTTGTCCTGTAATAGCTGTAGTGTTGGTTGTTCCACTCCAGTCATTGGTTGTATTTAATGCAGTTCCCGTTACGTTACTCCATGCTTGAGCTGTACTTAAATCTACCATACTAACAATAAGTCCGTGTAACCCGGTATTATCAACCCAAGCAACCACACCACCACCATAAAGTTCCCCCACATAATGAGCTGGTGTTGTGGCAGTTGATCCGGCTGCTTTTGCATAAAGTGCATAAGGTACGCTCATTAGTTGACTTGTCCCTGTGATCGTATATTGAACTCCTCCATTGGATCCGTCAGGATCTGTTTCAGTTTTGATGAAATAAGGACCGTTAGACCAATTGATAGCTGAGAAATTTCCACTTACCAGGATGCCACTTCCGATCTGAATACTGACCAATCCATTTTCATTGGTATAAGGTGTTTGAGTTTCAACATACACGGGTACACCACTTAATGACCCTTGTAAAATGCTAATCTGCATCGCTACTTGAGTATTGGAAACTAATGCGTTACTGCTATTTCTAATTACTGCCTGATAACTCATCAAGTCGGGACTTTGAGCTAATACTATAGTAGAAATAAGAATGGCAACTAAAAAAGTAAAAAATTGTTTCATAGGTTTAATGTTTTATAATTTTGAATGTTTTGAGATCTTTATTTTTTTGAAATATCTTGAGAATATAGGTTGAGGCAACAAGATTAGTCATAGAGATGCTTGTTGTGGAATTCGTTATTGATTCATTTAAAATCATTCTACCTTGTATATCGAAAAGCTGGAAGGATAGATTGGTTTCGTCAAAGTTAGAAATCGAAAGGGTCAGATGGTCAGATGTTGGGTTAGGATAGGCATTGATCGCAAGTTGAATTCCCTCCATATTTTCTTGAGTAGATAAAACAGAAATTTCAAATGGTTGTTGAACTCCTTCAGAAACAGATCCATTGGATGCTTTATAGGAATTGTAGGATGTTTGCCCAATAGAAAAACTCACTTTTCCCCCATTTCCCGAACCCTCTCCACCACTGGCATTAGTACCGGATTGAGCATAGTTATTCATGGGAATAGAAATGAATATAAGTGAAAAAATAATGAATATTTGTTTTTTTGTCATCATATATTAAATTTAAACATTTGATAGTTGCAAAGATACAAAAAATGGCAAAGGGCGAAGGGCAAAAGGCGAAGGAGGCCGTGTAAAAACTAATCATTTTTTTGATAAAAAATTGCTTGAAAATGCCGAGTGTATTGATATTTTATGTATCTTTACATCCTGATTATCAAGTATATGAGCTATATTAAAGGACAAAATCGAGACCAAATAATAATGCCAATAAGTCTTAATGATTCTATACCATCAGATCATTATGTACGCATATTGGATGTTTTTGTTGATAAAATGGTGTCAAATAACCCAGAAATAGGTTTTAGTAAGGGTAAAAAGCGAGTTGGGAGGTCTGCCTACCCATTTGAAGTGCTTTTAAAACTATATATTTATGGTTTTATTAATAGATTTTCATCAAGTAGAGATTTAGAAGCAGAGACACATAGAAATATTGAAGTTATGTTTTTGTTAGAAGGTTTAAAACCAGATCATAAAACCATTTCTGATTTTAGAAAAGATAATTCTCAAGCAATAAGAACATTTACTTTAGGGTTTCGTAAATTTTTGATATCTAAAGAATATATTAAAGGTGAGTTGGTTGCAACAGATGGGACAAAATTAAAAGCAAATACGAGCAGAAATTCAGTAAGTCTGGAAAAGGTAGGTAATAAGTTAATTGCATGTGAAAATGAGCTAACTAAATATTTAGATCAAATGGGAGATAATGATATTTTAGCTGATATTGAAGAAACAATCGCGAACATATCGGATAAATATAATGTAGAAGCAACTGTTGTTAAGAAGATTTTTGAATTAAAGAAAGAAGTAGAAAGATTACAAAAATCAAAACAAGAAATGGAAGAGAGGAATGTTGAATCGATATTTCCTTCTGACCCTGATGCAAAGTTAATGAAAGATAAATCTGGGTATATACCCGGTTATAATGTTCAATCTACGGTTGATGCAAAACATCATTTGATAGTTCAAATGGATGTAACTGATAAGCAAAACGATATTGATTGTTTAGAGGATAATGTAACTGCAGTAAAAGAACAAGTTGGGTTAACTCCTGAAACTCTTCTAGCAGATACCGGTTATGGTAATGAAGATCAATTAAAAGAATTAATTGAAAATCAAAAGATGAATGTTGTTGTTCCTATTCAAGAATATGGCAATCAGAAGAAACTCAAAGAAAAAGAGGGGATTACTTTTAATTATAATGAAGAAGAAGATTGTTTTTATTGTTCAGAGGGGAAGAAACTAAAGAAGATACGTAATTATGTTAAGTATAAAGGTAAAGCTTATAAAAAATATCAAGGTAAAGAATGCGAAGGTTGTTGTAAAAAATCTAAATGTACAAAATCAAAAATTGGGAGAATAATATCAAAAAGAATTGATGATCAATTTATTACTAATTACAAAGCATTTTTAGAATCAAAAGATAATAAAGAGCTTATCAAAAAGCGAAAGACAATTGTTGAACACCATCATGGAACAATTAAAAATTGGCTTGGACAAATACCATTAAAATTAAGAGGAAAAGAAAAAGTACAGATCGAAATAGACTTGATCTCGACCGCTTATAACTTTAAGCGACTAATAAACATCGAACCTTTTGAAAAATTAATGGAAAAATTAATAAATTGGGCCTAAAAACCCCGATTTTCCCCTTTTTTAACTAAATATAGTTTTGAGATCCACCATACAAAATCACAACTTCAATTATGCAATTCTGTAATCCATTTTAAAATTAAACTGCATAAAAAATATTAGTTTGCAATTTTATTTTTACACATCCTCTAAGGGCAAAAGGCGAGGAAAGTAAAAAGTAATAAGTTAAAAAAACTGAACCCTAACCTGGACAAGCCAGAACCAAAATAGCACACAGATGACACTGATTAAACAGATGACCACAGATTTAATTTGTTTTTAAGAATTGTTTTTTTTAGAAATGATCACAGTGTTACACAATGGTAGCACAATGTTACACAGTGATATTTCAGTCTATAATTTTAAAATACAACCACTGTGAAACTCTTTTTTAACCCTGTGTTCCACTGTGTTTATTTCTTTTGAAAAATGCCGGTAGAGTAGAGTGAGGAGCAACTACGAGGCTACTCCCACCCCCTCGTCAAACCGTACGTGCAGTTTTCCCGCATACGGCTTTCCTATAAACTTCGTCGCAAGCATTCACAGTTAAGTCCTTA
>Ga0209099_1001240_pt1 | contig 26420 bp, 20 predicted proteins | sample AD_JPNHW2_MetaG_FD_184430 | JGI IMG/M metagenome (GOLD analysis project Ga0209099, IMG submission 184430) | Active sludge microbial communities of municipal wastewater-treating anaerobic digesters from Japan - AD_JPNHW2_MetaG (SPAdes) (version 2) | ecosystem: Engineered > Bioreactor > Anaerobic... | reverse complement strand
TCCGCCGTTGGAACAGTCGAGAACGATGCGCTTAGGTTTTTGAGGCCTATGGAGGGAGGCTTGGAGGAGAAAGTCTCTGTAGAGGTTGATGGTTTCAGGGCAGGCGAAGCGCCTCTGCGCAGGGTTCACCTGGGTGATCTCCCCGTTGATGGAGAGAAGTCCATCCTCAATGGCATTCTCCAGGCCGTCGTTCAGCTTCTCCCCTTGGGCCGAGAGAATCTTGATCCCGTTGAACTCGGCGGGGTTGTGGGAGGCGGAGATCATGATCCCCCCGTGATAGCCGCCCAGAGAGACGATCTTGGCCAGTCCCGGCGTCGTTATGGAGCCCACGGTTTCGGCAAGGATTCCGGAATCCCGGCAACCCGCCATCAGAAGCCCCTCGATCCACTCGCTGGAGCCTCGGGTATCGTTTCCCAGAACAATCTTCTCCACCGGCATGACCCTCTTCATCTCGAAGGGGATGCGGTAGATGATCTTCTCTACAAGAGGGTATTGCCCGGCGATTCCACGAATCCCGTCGGTTCCGAATAGGTGTCTCATCTCTCTCCGTTCCTTAAGGGTGATTCTTGTCGCTCTCTTCCTTCGGCGCTCTCTCCACCCTCAGGGAGACGGTGAAGCGGTTCTCCTTCGGTTCAAGAAGGACTACCCTGTTGTGCCAGAGCCTCACAGCAGTGGCGATCTCAAGGTTCCCCTCGAGGTTGCGCCTCTGGACGAGATCGGTCTCCACGTACTTACGCCCCCGCATGAGGGATTCCGGTCCTTCCACCTGAACGCTCTTGGGGGTGACGTGGTAGGAGGCGATTCGAAAACCGCTCTTGAGCTGAAGGTCCAGGTTGGGCTTCACGTCCAGGAGGGCCTTCACCCTCTTCTCCATGGTAAGTTGAACCAGGGGGGGAAGAAAGTCCGTCACCTGGAGGCCCTTGAGGTGGGTAAAGACCATCTCTTTCTCAAACTTGACGGTCAGAACCCTCTCCTTCTTGGCTTCCCCGGAGGCGGCCCACTCCCTGTTCACATCCACCACCAACTTCACGTCCGAAGGGGTCAGCGTTCTCAGAAGAGCCTGGGAGCCGCGCACCCTGACGTTCACCATGGTGGAGGAGAGGGCGACGATCTCCATCCCCTGAGGTTGGTCCCTCAGCTCCAGGGGGACGCTGAGAATGATCTCCTCCTGGGCCCTCCGATAGGTGGCTACGGCCATCCAGATAACAATGGCTAAAAAGAGGGCGGTAAACTTCAGGCCCAGATTCTTCATTTCACACCCACATCGAGTTGTCTGACCAGGAAGCTGTAGAGCGATTCCGGCTGATAATTTCTGACCAAGTTTCCGTCCAGGGCGACAGAGATCGTACTGGTCTCCTCCGAGACGACGACCACGAGGGCATCGCTCAGCCTGGACACGCTCAGAGCGGCCAGGTGACGGGTTCCATAGGGGCCCTTTCGGTAACGCTCTACAAGGTCGTTGGGTAAGGGAAGGAAAACCGAGGCGGCGCTCACTCTGTCCCGGGAGATAACCACCGCACCGTCGTGAAGGGGAGCCTTCGGAGTAAAGAGGTTCAGAAGGAGCTCTCTGGTCACCTGAGAGTTCAGGGGAACCCCTTTGCCGACATACTCCTTGAGGGAGACGCTCCTTTCGAAGACGATCAGCGCTCCGTAACCCTTCTGGGCGAGGATGTCCACCGCCGCCACAACCTCGTCAACCGTCTGTTTCGAGGCGGCCATAGGCGTGGTAAAGGGAAGTTTGGAGCCTAAGGCGGCCAGGTAGCTCTTGATCTCTTCACTGAAGATGACGATCAGGCCGAAGAAGGAGTAGGTGATCAGATTCCGCATGAGCCAATTGAAGGCGATCAAACCCAGAAGCGAACTGGCGAAGAAAAGGAAGAGAATGACCGCCACTCCGAGAAAGATCTGCCTCGCCCGGGTTCCCCGGAGCAGGAGGAGAAGGAAGTAGATGAAGAGGGCGAGAAGGAGGATATCGATCAGGTCGATGAGGCGGAACTTCTGAAGAATGAAGAGAATGTTGGCGAAAAGCTCCTCAGCCATGGACCTCCTCAGCCTCGTCCTTGGGTTCCTCTTCCGCCTCTGTCACGGGAGGCGCTTCCTCTTCCTGAACCTGCTCTATGTCGCCCTCGGATCTTAAGACCTTGTAGACGTTGGCGAAGGCGTCATCTCCCTTCTCCTGTCTCAGGATCGCGGCGATCTCGTCGGAACCAAGGCTCTCCCTCTCCAGAAGGGCCTTCGCGATTCCTTCGACCACATCTCGGTTCTCGGATAAGATCTTCTTGGCCACCTGGTAGGCGGAGAGAAGGATCTCTTTGACCTCTTGGTCGATCTGAACGGCCGTAGCCTCGGAGTACTCCCGTTTGGAGGAGATCTCTTTTCCGAGGAAGACCATCTCTTCCTTCTGCTCGAAGGCGATAGGGCCCAAGGGGGACATGCCCCACTCGCAGACCATCTTGCGGGCCAGCGAGGAGGCCCTCTTAAGGTCGTTGCCGGCCCCGGTGGTCATAGTTCCTAGGAAGACCTCTTCGGCGATTCTCCCCCCCATGAGAACGGCGAGCTGAGCGTCCAGATAGCGCCGAGAGAGGGTGTAGCGGTCGTCGGTGGGGAGTTGCTGGGTCAACCCCAAGGCGATTCCCCGGGGAATGATCGTTACCTTATGGATCGGATCCGAATCGGGCATGAGAAGAGCCACCAGAGCATGCCCCGCCTCATGGTAGGCCGTGATGTTCTTCTCTTCGTTGGAGATGATCATGCTCCGACGTTCGGAGCCCATCATCACCTTGTCCTTGGCGTACTCGACATCCTCCTGGAGAACCTCTTCCCTCCCCTCTTTCGCGGCCTTCAGGGCGGCCTCGTTAATGAGGTTGGCCAAATCGGCGCCGGAGAAACCCGGTGTCGAACGCGCCGTGAGGGCCAGTTCAACGTCCTTCTTCAACGGAACCTTGGCGGCGTGGATCTTCAGGATGGCCTCACGGCCCTTGACGTCGGGGGTGGTGACGGTGATTCTCCTGTCGAAACGGCCCGGTCGGAGAAGGGCCGGATCCAGAATGTCCGGACGGTTCGTGGCGGCGATCACGATGATCCCCTCGTTGGCGTCAAAGCCGTCCATCTCAACCAGCAACTGGTTCAGGGTCTGCTCGCGCTCGTCGTGACCTCCCCCGAGACCGGCACCCCTATGGCGACCGACCGCGTCGATCTCATCGATGAAGATCAGGCAGGGGGCCAGCTTCTTCCCTTGCTCGAAGAGGTCTCTGACCCGGGAGGCCCCGACACCCACGAAGAGCTCGACGAAGTCCGACCCGGAGATGGAGAGGAAAGGAACCTCCGCCTCTCCGGCTACGGCCTTGGCCAAGAGGGTCTTCCCGCTTCCGGGAGAACCAACCAGAAGGGCGCCCTTGGGAATCCTACCCCCAAGCTTCTGAAACTTCTTCGGGTTGCGGAGGAACTCGATGATCTCCGTGAGCTCCTCTTTCGCCTCATCGACCCCGGCCACGTCCTTGAAGGTCACCTTCTTCTGTTTGTTGTCGTCGAAGAGTTTCGCCTTGCTCTTTCCGAAGCTGAAGGCGGCCTTGTTACCAGCCCCCCCCTGCATTTGGCGGATGATGAAGATCCAGAAGACGAAGATGAGCACCAGGGGCAACCAAGTGATCAGGAGGTTGAGCCAGCCCCCTTCGGCGGGTTTCTTGACCTCGATCTTCAGATCGGGGTAGCTCTCGCTGAGCCCCTTGACAAGGTCGGCGGCATAGCCGTCGGGTAGGACGGTCTTAAACTTCGTCGCCTTCGTGTCCAAGGTCTTGCCGTTGATCACCAGGGTATCCGTCTTGACGGAGAAGGTGAGGTTCTGGCCCTCGATCTCCACAGAGGAGATATTCCCGCTCTTGGCCTGTTGGAGGAAACCGGAGAACTCAATCTTCTCGATCTTGTCCCCGGAGGAGGTTGAGATACTCCACAAAATAATGAGTATCACCAAGATTACCATCCAGAAGACGAGAGAATCGTAATTCCGCTTCCCGCTGCCCATCCTTTTCTTTGCGCTCATCCACCACCTCAAAGGGAGCATTATACCATAAGGAAGAGGGCCTTTCCACAGAGGAGAGGAAGGAGGGGAAAGATCACTTTTCCTCGAGCTGAGTCAGAGTCTTGATCAGGAGATCCTTCAAGTCCGGAGTCGAAGTCAAGGCAAAGGTCTTTAGGAGGGGGACCGCCTCGGTTAACCCCAGAAGGGAGACCAGCTCCAGAACCATTTTTTTCCTCTCACGGCTCTGAAAGGGTTTGGCGATCTCGCCGAGAAGAGCCTCCCCCACCTTCCCCTTCGCCTCCTTCAGAAGGAGGGGATCGGGCTTCTCGAGAAGCCACCGGTAGAGTTCACCCAAGGCCTCTTTCTTGCGGGGAATTTCGTGGCTGAGGCGGTCGAGACGTTCCTTCACCTGGGCCGAAGAGCGAAGGAGCAGCTGTTTCTTCTCGATTTCCCGCTGGGTTTGATGGAGAAGAACTCCTAGGGAGGAGCTCTCTCCACGGCGCTTGAGCTCTTGGAGCTGCTTATCTTTCAGCTCCTGGAGGAGAAACTCCAGAGTCGCCTCGTCGGCCCGCAACTCCCTTAAGGCCAAGAGAATCTGGACCACCAGAGGCTCCTCTTCCGCCTCTTCGAAGAGAAGCATCAGGGGATCTACCAGGCTGTTCAGGCTCCGATCGTCCAGCTCCCCCTCCCGGATCAACCGGGCGACGCCCCCGACCCAGACTCCCTCGATTCCCCTGAGAACTCCCTCTTTCCTCCGCTGGACAACCCTTTTCAAGAACTCCACAAGCCTCTCCTGGTTCCCCTCGCGGAAGATCAAGGGGAAGAGGGAACGGCGTCTCTGAAGGGAGAGGTTTGAGAAGAGAACGGTCTGCAAAAACTCCAAGGGCCAGGGGGTACGACTTTCCCTGAGGTAGAGTACCGTCTTTTCGACAACTTCGTCACCCTCTTGCAGGAGAAAGGAGCGGACAAGGTCGAGAGGGAGGGGGGAAGCGAGTTCGGAAGCGACGGAGAGGAGCTCCTTCTTCATCTCACCCGGGCACGCGAGAGCCTCCTCAAGGTACTCTCCTACAAGCCTCTCCTCCAGGATCCTCCGCCAGGCCTCCCTTGCCAACGGGAGTGTTCTTTCCTTCAAGGCCTGCCGGAGAAGGTCCTTCGCCCACTCCTCCAGAGGAACGGGGATATGCTTGATCACGAGGGTCTTCTCCTCTTCCCCTCCCCTTCTGTAATACTCCTCGTAGAGAGGCCGGTAGAAGGCCCTCCTTAAGGGGAGGTAGGCGGAGTGTCTGAAGGGCAGGAAGATCTCCCCGATCTCTTCTTCCAGGTTTTTCAAGAACTTCTCGGCCGCTCCGACCCGGTGGGGGTAAGAAGAGAGGGAAAAGACGTAGAGGATTCTACCCAGGAACCGGCTCTCACCGCCGCGGCTGAAGAGGGTCTTGATCAGCCGAGAGAGAAATTCGGTCACCTCCACGGGGGGATCGGGGATACGGGAGATAAGGTCCAGAGCCTTCTCCCTCACGTTTTCCTCCTCCTCCACCAGGAGGGGAAGGAGATGAAGGGCCAAGGCAGGATCGGGATGGCCTATAAAGTACTCCCAAGACTCTTCCCACAGGAGCTTGTCACGTCTCTCCCCCAACAGGATCCGAAAGTACCGCAACTCCTGTTTCCGGTAGAAAGACTTCAACACCTGGGCGATCAGCTCCTGGTAGGGAGGGGAAGCATCCCTCTTCAGGGAGTGGAGGCTCGCCTCGACCTCAAAGGAGGGGAACGGCCTGATACACTCCAAGGCCTGATGGAAAAGCTTGAGAGGAGGAGGGCGCTTCAGGTAGGTCAACATCGTCCCCAGGACCGCAGGAGTAGGACGACGGCTGAAGGTTTTCAGAATCAGGTCTTGGAGCTGAAGGGGCGTTCCCGGAGAGAGGAGAATGCTCAACGTCTCTTCGAGAAACTCCCCACCCTCTTTCTGGTGAAAGAGCGCCAACCTTTGAAGGAACTCCTCTTCCCGAATCTCCGAATACCCCTCTATGAGCCTAACGAACTCACGGGCATCGTCATGAGAATCACGGATCAGAGGATTTTTCGTTGTTCCCCCACCAGAGTGGCGATATCCACGATGAGCGTGACAAGGCCATCGCCCATGATCGTGGCGCCGGAGATCCCTTTGGTGTCTTTAAGCAGTTCCCCGAGAGGTTTGATGACGATCTCTTCCTGCCCCAGAAGGGTATCGACGATGAGGCCCAACTTCCTCTCCGCGGCCTTGACGATGACGATGTAGGGGTTCTCCAGCTCCTTGCTCGTCTCAACCTTGTAGAAGTCCGCCATCCTGAGCAGAGAGAGGACCTCGTTTCTGAGTTTCAGGACCTCTTGGCGCTCAATCGTCTTGATCTCGCTCTTGTTGATCTTCAACGTTTCGACGACCACGGCCAGGGGTATAGCGAACCGCTCCTGACCGACCGTGACAAGAAGAGACTGGATGATGGCCAGAGTCAAGGGAAGTTTGAGGATCATCTCCGTCCCCTGCCCGGGAACACTCTTGACATCTATGGAACCGTTGATCTTCTTGATGTTCGTCCTGACCACGTCCATTCCGACTCCCCTTCCGGAGACATCGGTGACGACCTTCGCCGTAGAGAAACCGGGGGCGAAGATGAAGTTGATGATCTCGGAGTTCGTCAGTGTCTTGAGCTTATCGGCGCTCACGATCCCCTTCTCCAGGGCCTTCTTCTTCACCGCTTCCAGGTTGATTCCCCTCCCGTCGTCCTTGATGGAGATGATGATGAAACTCCCCTCTTGGCTGGCGGTCAGCCAGATGCGGCCTTTGCGGGGTTTTCCCAAGGCCTCTCTCTCTTCCGGAGTCTCCAGGCCATGGTCAATGGAGTTTCTGACGATATGGGTCAGGGGGTCTCCGAGCTCTTCGATCACCGACTTGTCCAGTTCGGTCTCTTCACCGGAGATGATCAGTTCCACCTCTTTCTCGATCTTCCGAGAGAGGTCCCTGACGACTCTCGGAAACTTGTTGAAGACTCTTCCGATAGGGATCATCCTCATCTTCAAGACCGACATCTGAAGCTGTCCGGTGATGAAGTTAAGATCGTCCGAGATGGCTCCCAGCTTGTCCCCCAGCTGTCCGTGTCCCTCACTCCCATCGCCGGAGGAGAGCTTCTTGACCATATCGATCAGCCTGTTCCTCTCGAAAACAAGCTCTCCAACCTGGTTGAGAAGGTTGTCGAGTCTGTCGACATCCACACGGATGGTCTGCCCTTCGGTCTTGTTCTTGAAGTTTTTGGCCTGGGCCTCCCTCTGTTCCGCGAGGACCGCGTCAAGCTGTTCTTTCTCCAGAAGGTTCTTCTCGACCAGAATCTCCCCCAGCTTCTTCTGCTCCTTGGAGGCTTCGAGAATATCCTGCTCGGAGACAAGGTTCTTCTCCACAAGAAGCTCCCCCAACATCTTAGGAGCCTCTTTGGGGGTCTCCTCTTTGACCGGAGCCTTCTCGGCGGGGCTCTCCTGGGGAGTGGAAGGGGGTTCAGAGACCTTCAGGTCGGGGACGGGGACGATTCCGCTCTCCTCCTCTCCCTGAGATTGTTTCAGGCTCTCCTCCATGAGGCCTTGCTCCAGGCGCATGACCGTCTCTTCGATCTCCGCCTTCTCGGTTCCATCCTCCTGGATCTCTCCGAAGAGGACCTTGACGCCGTCCACACCGATCAGAATCAGGTCCATGAGGCGGTGGGTGAGCTTGATATCCTCCTTTCTAAGTTTGTTGAGGATATCCTCGGTCTTGTGGGCAACGGAGGTAAGCCTTTCGAAGCCTAGAAAGCCTGAGGTCCCTTTGACCGTATGAATGCTACGGAAGATTCTGTTGAGGAGTTCGGTGTCGTTGGGAGTCTCCTCAAGTATGACAAGATCTTTGTCAAGACTCTCTAAGATTTCGATGGTCTCTTGAATAAAGTCTTGGATTATCTCTTCCATCTCATTCGTGATCTCTTCACCCATAGGCGACCTCCAAAGGAGCATTATGGGGATTATTACCGGAACTCCTTCTCTTGTCAAGCTTTTTGACCCTTTGGAAGCCTAGCCGCGAAGGTTGCCCTCCCCTGTTCTTTAGGGTATATTGGTTTAAGAAATTAGACACCCTCTGGAGGAGGAGATGATCATCGTCACCGGTGGAGCCGGTTTCATTGGATCAAACTTAGTGGAATCCCTCAACAAGAGAGGGTACGAGAGTATCTTCATCGTCGACTCTCTTGGCAAAGGCTCCAAGTGGAAAAACCTGAACCGACTCCGCTTCGACGACTACCTTGAGAAAGGACCCTTCCTGGAGAAGGTTCTCTCCGGTCAAGTCTCCCGGTGGAACGTGGAGGCGATCTTCCATCTGGGGGCCTGTTCGGACACGACCCAAGACGATCTCCCCTACCTGATGGAGAACAACTACCGGTATACCCTCTCCCTCGCCGAGTATGCGCTGCAGGCGAAGGTGCGCTTCATCTACGCCTCTTCGGCGGCCACATACGGCGACGGAAGGCTCGGTTTCAGCGACTCCCCCCACTTAGTCCCCCAACTCCGTCCCTTGAACCCTTACGGCTTCTCCAAACAGCTCTTCGACCGGTACGCCCTGAGAAAGGGGTACTTCTCCCATATCACAGGCCTCAAGTTCTTCAACGTCTACGGACCCGGAGAGGGGCACAAGGGCGAGATGAGAAGCTTCATCCTGAAAGCCTTCGAACAGATTCGGAAGGAGGGAAGGGTCAGGCTCTTCCGTTCAAACCACCCCGATTTCAACGACGGGGAGCAGAAGAGGGATTTCATCTACGTCAGGGAGGCCGTCGACAAGGCCCTCTTCTTCCTGGACAACCGTGAGGCCTGCGGGCTCTTCAACATCGGGACCGGAAAGGCCAGCAGCTGGAACGATTTAGTGGGCGCTGTCTTTTCGGCCCTGGGAATGCCCGCGGCAATCGAATACATCCCCCTTCCCAAAGCCCTGGAGCGACAGTACCAATACTTCACTCAAGCGGACACGGCACTCTTCGATTCTCTCGGCTACAAGGGACCTTGGTTCACCCTCGAGCAGGGAATCACCGAATACGTCAACTTCCTCTTAGAAGACGCCACTCTCTGAACCCTCCTGGAGCCTCTCCAACCCCCTGAGGTTGTTCTCTTACTCCAAGGAGTCGTAGACCTCTCCCATAGTCTCGCCGAAACGTTCGGCGGAGTAGAGGGAAAGACGCCTCCTCCCTTCCTCCAAGACCCGCTGCCGAAGCGTCCGGTCCGAGAGAAGGCTCTTGATCGCTCCTGCCGTCTCCTCGCCGCTTCTGGGGTTGTGGACGTAGATCGCCCCCGGCCCCAAAACCTCTCTGAAAACGGGAAGATCGGAGACTATCGGAACGGTTCCGCAAGAGAGAGCCTCCAGAGGGGGATAACCGAACCCTTCGTTCAAAGAGAGAAGCAGAAGAGCCGAAGCGTGGGCGTAGAGCCATCCCAAAGAGCGATCCGAGAGGTGACCGGCGTAAAGAACTCCTTCGGGGGCCCTCTCCCCCCCTCTTCCGGGTCCGGCCACAACGAGGGGGATTCCCGCCAAACCGGCGCCGGCGATGGCGGTTTCCAGGTTTTTCACCCTGTCCGGTCCCCCGCAGAAGAGAAGGTACTCCTGGGGAAGCTCCATCTGAGGGGGCTCAAGATCAGAGAAAGCCGTCAAGGGAGGGTAGACAACCCTGTGGGGAACCCCTCGATCCAGCCCTCTGGAGACCAGATCTTCCCAGGTGGCTTCGGAATCGGTCAGGAGGAGGTCGGCGTCAGCGATTGAGCCGACGAGTCGGGAGATGACCCTTCGGTTGCGCCAGGAGAAATCTTCGGCGAAGTGGAGAGGGGTCAGATCATGAAGGGTGAGAAGAGAGCGACAACCCCGGATCCTTCCGGGAAGAGCGTAGGCCGGGGAGTGGTAGAGGGTGATACCGAAACGCCGGAAGAGGGGAGCAAGGAAGAGGTTGTCCAACCAACTGATCATCCTTCGCGGCCCCGGGTAGAGGAGAGCCTGGGAGGAGAACTCCTCGGGAGGGGGATCGAAAAAGAGGAAACGGCATCGGCTCCGCCCCTTCAGGCACCGAAGAAGGGCAAGGGTGTAACGGCCGATCCCCCTCAGTTGAGAGGGTGTCTGGAGGGAGCGTCCATCGACGAGAAGGGCCATTTTTTCGGTAGGGAGGGCCGAGGCCCTCCCTACCCTTATAACACAAAACCCTTACCGGGAAAACTTATTTCGCGTCTTCAAACTCGGCGTCGATGACTTCACCCTCGTTGGCGGGAGCTTCGGCGCCGTTGGGCGCTCCGGCTTCGGCGCCCCCCTGTGGCTGACCGGAAGCACCCTGATCCTTCGGGGGCTCCTGGGCCGTTGTCTTGTAGAGGTTCTGAGCAACCTTGGAAGAGACCTGGTTGATCTTCTGAAGAACCTGTTCGATCTCCTCCTTCGTCTGGGCCTTCTCCTTGATCTCCCGGGCCTCTTTGACGACCCCTTCGACGGCGGCCACGTCTTCGGGGGGCATCTTCTCTTTGTTCTCGTTCTTCATCTTCTCCATCTGGTAGGTGAGGTTATCCAGTTGGTTCTTCGCCTCGATGAGCTCTTTACGCTTCTCGTCTTCCGCCCTGTTGGCGTCGGCATCCTTCACCATCTTGTCCACTTCATCCTTGGTCAAACCGCTGGAGGCCGTAATGGTGATCTGCTGGGTCTTACCGGTCCCCTTATCCTTCGCAGAGACGTTCATGATCCCGTTGGCGTCGATATCGAAGGTAACCTCCACCTGGGGGACTCCCCTGGGTGCCGGAGGGATTCCGGAAAGCTGGAAACGACCGAGAGTTCTGTTGTCTGAGGCCATCTCCCTCTCCCCCTGGACGATGTGAACCTCCACGGTGTTCTGGAAATCCTCGGCGGTGGTGAAGACCTCGGATTTCTTCGTCGGGATGGTGGTGTTCCTGGGGATCAGCTTATGGGCGACCCCTCCCAGAGTCTCCAGACCCAGGGAGAGGGGCGTAACGTCCAGAAGGAGGATGTCTTTCACCTCTCCCGCCAGGACGGCTCCCTGAACGGCGGCTCCAACGGCGACGACTTCGTCGGGGTTCACCCCTTTATGGGGCTCCTTTCCGAAGAACTCCTTGACCATCTGGTAGACCTTGGGAATGCGGGTGGAGCCTCCCACCATGATCACTTCGCTGATCTCCGAAGGCTTCATGCCCGCGTCGGCTAGAGCGGCCTTGGTGGGTTCCAGGGTTCTCTTGAGGATATCCTCCACCAAGTTCTCGAGTTGGGCTCGGCTGATCTTCTTCACCAGATGCTTGGGACCAGTGGCGTCGGCGGTGATGAAGGGAAGGTTGATCTCTGTCTCCAAGGCAGAGGAGAGTTCCACTTTCGCCTTCTCAGAGGCCTCTTTGAGACGCTGAAGGGCCATCTTGTCTTTGCTCAGATCGATGCCGTTCTCCTTCTTGAACTCATCGATGATCCACTCGATGATCTTCTGGTCGATGTTATCCCCGCCGAGGTGAGTATCCCCGTTGGTGGATTTCACCTCCACGACGTTGTCACCAACTTCGAGGATGGAGATATCGAAGGTTCCTCCGCCGAAGTCAAAGACGGCGATCACCTCGTCCTTCTTCTTGTCCAAACCGTAGGCCAAAGCGGCGGCGGTCGGTTCGTTGATGATCCGTCGAACGTTCAACCCGGCGATCGTTCCGGCATCCTTCGTCGCTTGCCTCTGGGCGTCGTTGAAATAGGCGGGCACGGTGATCACCGCGTCGGTCACCTTCTGGCCGAGGTAGGCCTCGGCGGCGTCCTTGAGCTTGCCAAGAATCTTGGCGGAAATCTCAGGGGCAGGGTAGCTCTTTCCTATAAGCTCGACCCGAGCGTCGTCATGGGGGCCCTTGACAACCTTATAAGGAACCAGCCTGGTCTCCTCCCCTACCTCGTCGTAACGACGTCCCATGAAACGCTTTATGGAGAAAACAGTGTTTTCAGGGTTTGTAACGGCCTGTCTCTTGGCGACCTGCCCGACAAGAACCTCTCCATCCTTAGTATAGGCCACAACCGAAGGGGTGAGCCGCGACCCCTCCTGGTTGACGATAACAGAGGGATCTCCACCTTCCATGATGGCAACGACGGAGTTCGTCGTTCCCAAATCGATGCCGATGATCTTTCCCATAGGCAACCTCCTTTCAGGAATAAGATGTTTCAAGTATACAGCGCTATTGATATACTGTCAAGTATATTTCTTTATAATACATGACTCATATATAAAGAAAAAAAAGAGGGCTCTCGCCCTCCCTTCTCAATCCCCATCCTCTTCCACAAAGCGGTAGTAATCCCCTGGGGCCTTCTTGATCTCAACACCCATCCCGCTCGGCACATAGGAGGAGTAGCGACCGGGGTAACGAAGGCTCCACTTCACGACCCCTTGGATGCTGAAGACCCGGTCATCGTGGTGAAACAGAATCTGAACAGGAGAATTCGGTGTGATCACATGGCTTGACGTTATGAACATCCCCTTTTTGGAAAGGTCCCCGGTGAAGCCAAGCCGCTCAAAATCGTTCTCCCCGAAACGAACCATATACTTCTTTCTTAGACGACTCTCCCTTCGCTTTTCCATTTGTTTTCCCCTTAGATCCGCTACTTAAAAATATAGTCCCTTTCCCTCTCTTGTCAAGCAAAAACTCCCATTCTCCAAACCCTATGGGGCGAAGCTCTCCTTCCTTGACAACCCCACCCCTTTTCTTCTATAGTTTCTTGATGAACGTCTTGTCCATGAAGATCCAAAGCCGTGTCGGCATGATCGAAAGCGTGGTCGAAGCCTTTACGTCCATCGCCCAGAGCCTCGCGGTCTCCGAGGAGAACCGTTGGGACATCGAGATTTCTTTACGTGAAGCCTTGGCCAACGCGATCCTCCACGGCAACCACAAAGACGAATCCAAGAGCGTGACGGTCCGTTTTCTCTGGGATGAGAAGCAGTTCATCCTCTCCATCAAGGACCAAGGAGAGGGAACCTCATCGACTCCTCCCCCCTTGCCCACGGCCGAGGAGACCCCGGAGGACTTCTTCCCCCCCCTTCACGGACGGGGGAAGCTGATTATCGCCTCCAAGATGGACAAGGTCATCTACCAGAGAGAGAAGAGTGGACTCCGTCTGCTGATGCGAAAGTCCCTTCGTCCTCTCTGATCAACTCCAACCGTCCCTCTCCCCCATGTCCCTTATCGTCTAAGATCTTGAAGTAGACGCGATCTTCCTTGAGTTCCAAGGTTTTTGGGTCCATCACAACCCTTCGCCTGTACTCCTTTATCGAAAACCCGCCCCAAACCGTCACTTCCGGGAAGCTCTCCCCTTCGTAGATAGTCCAGCTCCCCTCTCGGGTAACGAGGAAGTCCACCGCAAAGAGCCTTCTCTGCTTGAGCTGAACGAACTTCTGAACCGCCGGAACCGTATACTTCAGGACTTTGTTCATAGGCCTGTTCAAGTTGATGTTGATGACCTTATAGGAGCTCTCCCCTTCGGCGCCTTTAAAGGGGGTGTTAAAAAAGGTGAGGGCCGCCGCCAACATCTTGTAAGCGGGAACCGAAAACTTGCTCTTCGAAGGCCAGGGGTAATAGAGGTCCAGAGAGTTTTCCACGCTCTCTTCGGGGAAGAGTCCCTCTCTGTCCCTGAGGAAGGTAAACTTGCCATTCCCTTTCTTGAAGAGGAACGGCAAAGCCTTAAAGCCTTTCGGGGGAACCTTCTCGCAGAAGAACCCGTTGACGGCTTTCCAGCTCTCCAGCCTCTCCTTCCCGTAGCGGACGCTCTCTTCGATCGAGTTTGAGGCCGCCCGAACATGAACCTCCGAAGGGATGAAGTCGATGGTTTGCATGTAGATGCCGGGTTCTCCGATTCCATCGAAGAGGAACCTCTCCCCCTTCTCCCCATCCTTATAGACTCTCAGGAACAGGTCACCGTTCACCTCCAGGTAGGCCTTATAGGGGATGAGCAGGGCCAGCCTACCCCAGGATTTCACGGAGAAGTTCATCTTCAACCTATAGCGTGGCCCGTTCCCTTCCAGAGGGGTCGGATTGGAAACCGCCCAGAGGCGAAGGCTAACGAGAAGCAGAATGAAGCCAACGACGGCGAAGCTCTTCCTTTTCTTCAACGGGGAGGCCTCCCTGGTAGTTCTTCTCCTCCCTCTGTCTCAAGGCTTCGTAGAGGATCAAGGCCACCGAGACGGAGAGGTTGAAGCTCCGAACCATCCCCTTCATGGGGATGGAGATGTTCTTATGGGTCCATCGAAGAATCTCTTCGGAGACTCCCAGCTTCTCGTTTCCGAAAACGATGGCCCTTTTACCGCAGTAATCCATGGACGCCACTGGCACGCTGTCGCTGGTGAGAGAGGTCGCGTAAATTTGAAAGCCCCTCTGGGTCAGCTCTTCCATGCAAGCCTTGACGCTGAAGAAGGGATGGAGGGTGAGCCATCTGTCGGCCCCGGTGGTGATGGCCTCGTTGATGGGAAAGGGTTCGTTCATCGTATTGATGATGTAGAGGTGCTGAACGCCGAAGAGGTCCATAGTTCTCAAGACGGCGTTGGCGTTATGGGTGTTACGGAGATTTTCGAGAACCACTACTAGGTCGGACTGCCGTTGGGAGAGAACGCTTTCGACTCTCTGAACTCTTTTTTCGGTGGGCATTTGGATGGAGGAAAAGTATGCCGAAGGGGGGACTCGAACCCCCACAGGATTGCTCCCACTGGACCCTGAACCCAGCGCGTCTGCCAGTTTCGCCACTTCGGCATCCCAGAAACGATGGATTATCATACCCGATGGACAGGGGTGTGTCAAGGGAGAAAAAGTGTTTGCCCCATCTCCCCTTCAAGGTTATACTAGGGAAAGGAGATCACTCACCGCTAAGGAGGGTCCCATGGAAAGGTTCGATCACAAGGGGATGATGCTCTTTCCCAACCCCATCAAGCGCGATTTCCTCTCCGCACCCAAAGTCGTCGTCTTCTCTTCCTGCTGTTGCCCTCAAGGGCACAACCTCATCTCTTCCCGAGCCTCTTTCAACGGGTATCCCGGAATCCTACTGGGCGCAAGGAAGAAGGACGGGTCCCAAGGTCTGGTAGCCTTGAGCCCCATCTTCGGCGAGAAGTCCCGAATCACCTGGGATATTGACCTGCAAGCCGACGAAAGAGTAGAACTCTTCTGCCCTCACTGCTCGACACCTCTTCCGGTTCTCTCGCCCTGCCCCTGCGGAGGAGACTTGAGGGCTCTCTTCACGACGCACCAGCGGAATTTTTCCGACTCCCTTTCCGTCTGCGATAGGGTGAACTGTTTCAACGCCGAGTTGAAGGAGAGCGGCAAACATATCGCCCTCTCCATGATGGAGAACCTCTAAAAAAAACCCTCCTGGGCGGCAGATGCTCCACCCAGGAGGGAGTGTGTTTATTTCTTCGTCCAGCGGTCCAACCATTGAAGAACCGTCTCGTGCCATAAGAGGCTGTTCTGGGGCTGAAGAACCCAATGGTTTTCATCGGGGAAATAGAGAAACCGACTGGGAATCCCCTTCCTCTGGAGAGCCGTGAAGGTGGAGATCCCCTGGGTATCGACAACCCTGTAATCTCGGCCTCCGTGGACGACCAGAGTCGGCGTCTTCCAGTTTTTAACAAGGTCGATGGGGTTGTGCTTGGCGTAACCCTCCGGGTTCTCCCAAGGGGTTCCTTTGTGTTCCCATTCGGGGAACCAGAGCTCTTCGGTGTCGAAGTAGGCCATCCGTTCGTCCAGGTTCCCGTCGTGACAGACAAGGCAGCGGAAGCGGTCGGGCCACATGCCGGCGATCCAGTTGATCATATACCCCCCGTAGGAGGCTCCCAGTGCGCAGACTCTCTCTCCGTCCATCCAGGAGTTTTTGGCTATGGCCGCCTCAAGACCCTTCTGCAGATCTTCCAGCGGCTTCCCTCCCCAATCGCCGTTGATGGCGTCGGTAAACTTCTGCCCATAACCGGTGGAGCCGTGGAAGTCCACCATGACGACGGCGTACCCGGCTCCCGCATAGGTCTGGGGGTTCCAACGGTAGTGAAAATCGTTGCCGAATGAGCCCTGGGGGCCACCGTGGATTAAGAAGGCCACGGGGTACTTACGGGAGGGATCGAAATCCGCAGGCTTCACGGTATAGCCATAGACCTTGTCCCCTCCGGCTCCGATGAAGGAGAATTGCTCAGGCTCACCAAACCGAATCTTTTCAAGCTTCTCCTTGTTGAGCCAGGTGATCTGCCTGGAAGGCTTCCCTTTACCTTCCAAGACGAAGAGCTGAACCGGAGACTTGAGATGCTCAAGAGCGTAGACCAGGGTCTTGCCGCTCAGAGAGGGGGAACCGGCGTAGCCCTTCTCGACCACAGGAGTCACTTTCCCGCTCTCTCTCTCCAGGGAGAAGATTTTCCGTTGTCCCAGCTCCTCCGCAACGGTGTAGAGGCTCTTACCGTCTTGTGACCAGAGGATGGAGGAACAGGATCGGTCCCAACCCTGAGTCAGAACCCTCTCCTTCCCGGAGGCCCATTCGCGGAGGACGATACGGTAGCGGTCGGCCTCGTAGCCGGCCCTCTCCATGGCCAAGTAGGCCATGGTCCGTCCATCCGGAGAAAAGACCGGGGTGGTGTCCCAGGCAGGGTTGGTTGTGATCGCCTCGGCTGGCTTGGAACCGTCGATCCGCACTCGCCAGAGGTCGTAGTTGGTCGACCAAGCCTCTTGGCTTCCCCCTCTTCGGGCGGTGAAGACGACCTCTTGCCCATCCGGTGTGAAGGTGTACTCTTCACGGCCACCGAAGGGCTTCGTCGGAGAATCCATGGTCATACCCTTCATCAGATCGACCGGCTCACCGCCTCCCAGAGGGAGTGTGAAAAGGTGGGACCGGCGTCCATCGCCCCACGTATCCCAGTGGCGGATGAAGAGTTCGTCGTAGAGCTGTCCCGTCACCTTGCTCTTCTCCCTCTTGGCCAGCTCCTTCACGGTCTCTTCCAAGGTGGTGCAGGAGGGAAAGACCTGAAGGGAGAGAAGAAGCCTCTCCCCTTTGGGGGAGAGGAGGAAGCTCTCCACGTCCAGAGGGAGATCCGTAATCTGAACGGCCTCCCCTCCGTTGACCGGAACGGCCCAAACTTGGGCGGAGCCGGAACGGGTGGAGAGGAAGTAGACGGTCTTGCCGTCCGCAGACCAGAGGGGGGAGTAGTCGGCCGCCTGATGGCTCGTGAGGCGACGGGGAGACTTCCCGGTGGTATCAGCCAGCCAGAGGTCGGTTCTTCCCCGGTTGGCTTCCATATCGGTGGTGCGAAGGACAAAAACGACCCACTGTCCATCCGGAGAGATGAGGGGTTCGCTGATTCTCTCCATGGTCAGAAGATCGTTCACTGTGAAGGGATGACTCTCTTGGGCCTGCAAGGGGGAAATCCCCAGCCCGAAGAAAAGGGCGAGTCCCAAGAGGGACATTAACAATATATGACTCTTCATGTCGCCTCCTTAAGGGTGAATTCTAGCGGAACCGGTTCCTCAAGGGCGCCGGTTGATCATCACCACGTAACCTTCCAGATCGGTAAAGCCCTCGCCGGAATAGAGCTCACGGGCTCCCAGGTTGGTTTCGTGAACCTCCAGTTTCGGTTGTCGTCCCAACCGACGGGCCATGGCCAGCCCCTCTTTGAGCAAACGTCTCCCCAGCCCCTTCCTGCGGTGGTCTGGGTGAACCGCCATGTGGTGGAGGTAGAGCCTCCTCCCGTCGTCGGTGATCCAAAGGGCTCCCAGAACGGCATCTCCCTCCCAAAGGGAGAGTATCGCCCCGCCCTTCTTCAGAGTCTCGAGAGCCACCTCCCAGACATCCCCCCTTTCGGGCCTCTCGATGTCGGTCAGAACCCAGAGTCGCCGTATTTTCTCGTAAAGCTCTCTGTCGACATCGGTTCGGAGAATCATCTCTTCCCCTTGACCGGAGGCTTTACCAGATCCATGTCGTGGAAGACCGCGAGCGCCTCGACGATGAAAGGATCCTTGCGGATCTCTTGGAACCAGTCTCCCCGTCGCTTCTTCTGATAATCAGGCTCCCCCTTCAACTCTCCGTCGCTCTCGGTCGGAAGAGGCTCCAGGAGGGGGTTTTCCTTCTGAAGACGGCGGATTTGGGCATCCTCGCGGCGCAAATCGATCTGCTCCTTCTGAAAGGTCTGCAGGTTAAGACTCTGGAGAGTCCTTCCCCGAAGGCGGATCAACCGGTCCCTGTTCTTCTGGAAGAGTCCCAACAGGGGATCTTTCAAGACCCGTTCCCGGCTCCTCCTCTGAACCTCTCGAATCGGCAGAGGTTGGTTCCACTTCTGGAAAGAGAGGGCCGAGAGGTGGTCCCAGGTCAAGGGGTAATCCATGTACCTCTCACCGATCTCCAGCGCGTCCATAGGATCCGGGAGAACAACGTCGGGAACGACCCCCTTCACTTGAGTCGACGCCCCTGTCACCCTGTAGAACTTCTGTATCGTCAGGGTGAGGGCCCCTAAGGGACGCAGGTTCTTCCACTCGTCGGAGGTGTAGTCATCCAAGTTGAGCATGGCCTGGACGGTTCCCTTCCCGAAGGTTGTCTCTCCGCCCACGATGATGGCGCGGCCGTAGTCCTGGAGGGCCCCGGCGACGATCTCCGACGCGGACGCACTCATGGCGTTGACAAGGACGATCAACGGGCCAGACCAAGTGACGCGCCCATCATCGTCGCGAAGAATTTGGGCAGGCTTTTTCTTGTCCTTGACCTGAACCACCGGGCCGGAGGGGAAGAAGAGGCCGGTCATCTTGACGGCATCATCGAGAAGACCTCCACCGTTGTTTCTCAGGTCCAAGACGATCCCTGCAACCCCCAAGCGCCTCAGCTTCTCTACCTCTTTGGCGACATCGTCAGAGGAGCTCCTGCCGTTGTTCTGGTTCTTGATGTCATGGTAAAACTTGGGAAGTTCAATGTACCCATAGGTCTTCCCGGTACTCTTCTCCTTGATGAGAGAGGAGCGGGCGTAGGTCTCTTGAATCTGGACGACATCCCTGATCAGGGCGACCATCTCGATCCGTCCGTCAGGCTTTCGAACCGTCAGACGAACCCGGGAGCCCTTTTTCCCCCGTATATACTTAACCGCTTCGGTGACGTTGATCCCCACCAGATCCACTGGATCCTCGTCCCCTTGGGCAACCTTCAGAATCAGATCCCCCGCCTTGATCTTCCCCTCCCTCCAGACGGGACCGCCGGGAATCACCTCGGCCACTCGGATGTAGCCGTTCTCCTCGCCCAGAAGGGCGCCGATACCCTCCAGGGTTCCGCTCATCTCGATCTCAAACTCATCCTTCTTATCCGGTGCGAAGTAAGATGTATGGGGATCGAAGACCGCGGTCACGGCGTTCAGGAAATGGGAGTTCACGTCGTCCTTACTGGCCTCCAACAACCTGTTAAAAAAGCTGTTGACCCCCTTTTCCACGGCCTTTCGCGCCTTCTCCTCCTTAACGGGGTCGAAGAGGTTCGGGGCCGCCCCCTTCTCCTCTCCGATCAGGTCTAGGTAGTAGGTCAAAGCCATGTACTTGACCCTCTTCCGCCAATACTCCTGTAAAGCCGCCGCATCCAGGAAATACCCCCTCTTCCTGGGGTCCAGCTCCAAGGCCTCCTCTTTACGGAACTCCAAGGGTCTTTTGAAGAGCTCTTTGCAATAGGCCTGAGCCTGGCGGACCCTATTCTTGAGGATCTTGTCTCCATCTTCGGCCAAGGAGAAACGGCCGGAACGCCAACCATCGTCAACGAGAAGAGAGTACTTCTGCAACGCCTCGATATCGGAGCGGAAGAGAAAGTTTTTCCCGTAGTCCAGCCGTTCCAGGTAGGCCTTGAAAGCCTTTTTGGAGAAGGAGTCATCCACGGGGATGGGCTGGTAGTGCCAATTTCCAAGCCCGTAGTAGAGGATTCCTGAAAGGACGTCTTCCCTAGTGGGAAGATCCCCCAGAACCCCCGCCGCGGGGAAGAGGAATAGGCTGGAAAGGAGTAAGACCATAAAGAGTGAGGAGTGTTTCATATCGACCTCGTAGTGACTCCCTATTGTACAGCGCCTGGGAGAAACCTTCAAGAAACTTCTCATAGGTATACGCAAAAGGGTGCGCAGAGTTGCCCGGAAGAGCTCTTCCAGGAGAGCGGACTCTGCTCCCTGGATCAGCTCAAGGTTTTCTGAAGAGAATCTCTCAGAGAGATCAGGGAGAAAGGTTTCTGAAGGTAGCCGTTCGGCTGCTCTTCGCCGAAGCGGCGCCGCGTCTCATCTCCTGAGAAGCCGCTACAGACGATCACCGGAGTCTCCCACCCACGCCGACGGATCTCCCGGAAGGTCTCCGCACCGTCCATTTTCGGCATGGTCAGATCCAGAAGCACGGCTCGGAAGTTCAAGCCCGGTGTCGCGAAGAGGTCGAGGGCTTCCAAGCCGTTCGAGGCGGTCAGGGGCTGAAAGCCGAGAGATTCCAGCATTTCGAAGGTCACCTCCCGAACGTCCCTCTCATCCTCCACCAAGAGAATGAGACCTTCCCCTCTCCAGAGGGGGTTCGTAGAGACCTGTGACCCCTCCGGTTGCTCTCTCTCTCCTTGGAAGGGAGGGAAGAAGATCCGGAAGCGACTCCCCTTCCCAACTTCACTCTCCACCTCCACCATAGCCCCGTGGGAGCGGACGATACCGGCGACCGCCGCAAGGCCAAGCCCGCGGCCCAGGAACTTGGTCGAGAAGAAGGGATCGAAGATCTTCTCCTTGGTCGCCTTATCCATTCCACATCCTGTGTCGACAACCTCAAGGTAGGGCCACTCCCGATCGTTTTCCTTCTTCTTCCCGGTCACGATCCGAACCTGGCCTTCCTCCTTACCCAAAGCCTCGGATCCGTTGATCGCGAGGTTGACAACGACCTGTCTGAGCTGGACAGGATCACCGTAGATCAGGGGGATATCCTTCGAAAGATCAAAGCGGAGAGAGCACTTCTTCGAAACCGAGAGTTCCAACAGAGGCTCCAGCTCTTCCACGAGAGAGGAGAGGCTGAGACTCTCCATGATGAGGGCCGTTCTCCCCGAATAGGCCAGAAGTTGCCCTGTGAGATCCGCGGCTTTGAGAGCGGCCTTCCGCGCCCTCTCAATCAGCCCGCCCACGTTGTTCCCACCGTTCATGGAGAGGTTCTGAAGGGCGAGCTCCAGATTCCCTAATGCGGACATCAGCAAGTTGTTGAAATCATGGGCGATACCGCCGGCGAGAAAGCCCAGACTCTCCAGCTTCTGGGCATGTCGAACCTGAACCTCCAGAGCATCCCGCTCCGCCTCCGCCCTCTTCCGATCGGAAATATCGATGATGACGCCCCTCAGGCCGGCAGGCTTTCCCTCCCTCCAGACCGGAGCCGAGTAGATCTGTGCCTGAAAGATAGACCCATCTTTCCGGCGGACATTATACTCCCCTCCTCCCCGCGATCCCGCCTTCATTCTGTCTGACATCACCTCGGTAGCCTTCTCCCGCTCCTCGGGAACGACGGTTTCCCAAAGGGAAACCCCTCGCGACAGGTCTTCCTCGGTATATCCATAACACTGGAATGCCTCCTGGTTTGCTAGGGTGATGCGCCCTGAGGCATCGCACTCAAAGATGGGCTGGGGAAGAAGGTCCGCCAACTCTCTGTACTTTTTCTCGCTCTCCCGAAGCATCGCCTCGGCCTCTTTCCTCATGGAGATATCCAAGGCGGTGGCTACATAAAGAACTCTACCATGGTAGGGAATGGTTCTCACACAAACATCGAACCAGAGACTTTTCCCGCTCTTGGCCGCCATTCGGATCTCATACCACTGAGGGGCGTCTCTGCCCTCTCTCCTTGCCCTCCCGTATTCGATGGCCTTTCCCTGGTCTTCGGGATGGATGATCATCCAGACCTCCATCCTGGAAAGCTCCTCCCAGGAGTACCCCAGGGTCTTCAACACAAAAGGGTTGACGTAAAGGAAGAGGTCACGATCGTCCCAGAGGAAGATCCCCGCGTCGATCGTCTCGGAGAGGGCGCAAAACATCTCTTCGCTCTCTAGGGGAGAAGACGAAGAGGGGTAGCGCCATCTCTCAGAGCTGTTCCTTTTTCCTCCCTGGGAGACTCCCCTGGAGAGAGGCTGCCTCCCCTTCCCTTGGAGATGGAAGGGGGGAAAGACCCGACCGCAAGATGTCACCACCATTAGGGACAGTATTTGATGATCATTTCACCGGCGTCGGCCAAACCCATGTCCCGCGCCTTGATAAGGTCCAGACACCCCTCCCGGACCTGTTTCCCTTTGATCTTCGCCATCCCCCGCTCGTAGAAAGCCTGGGGGTAGTCTCCCTTCAAGGATATGGCCTTGTCGTAGTCTTGCAAAGATCCCGGGAGATCTTCCAGGAGAACCTTCAGGTTTCCGCGGCAGTAATAGAGATCCGCCCTCTCTCCGTTCAAGGCGATCGCATCGTTGTAATCGGCCAGGGCTCCACTCAGATCATCGCTCCCCATCTTGATGGAAGCCCTGAGTTGGTAAACCGCCCATGGAGGAGGGGGGCTCTTCCAGAACTTGAGGGCATCGTTACAGTCCTGAAGCGCACCGTTCAAGTCGTTGAGAAGCTTACGGGCCAGGGCTCTGCCCAGAAAAGCAGAGGAGTTCTGGGGGTTCAGCTGAATGGCTTTTGTAAAATCGCCGACCGCTCCTGCCAGGTTGCCCCCTCCCAACTTTTTGAACCCATTGTCGATGAGCTCTTGATCGGTGGGGGATTTCGTTTGAGGCTGAGCAAAAAGAAAAGCACCCATGAGCACCAAAAGGATTAAAATAGTCGTTCCACGGATCCCTTTTCTCACCTGCACTCCTCCTGCAGAGCTCTTGTCTCATTTTTATATATAAGAAAATCTGGCAACATGTCAAATAGTTTTAGAAAACCATCTTGTTCTAAGCAGGCTACTTCTTGGCTTTTTCCAAAGATCCCCCGGCAGGTATTTCAAGGGGAGAGGCCGCCTTACCCCTCCCCTTTCATGGAAAGAGTGAAAGGAAGCGGCTCGAGAATCCTCTGCCCCTTGTCCTTCAACCGGTGGATCTTTTCGACCACATCCATCCCCGAGACGACCCTGCCAAAGACGGCGAACCCTTGACCATCGGGATTCCGTTTTCCTCCAAAGTCGAGCTCCGGTTCATCCCTAAGGGTGAAGAAAAACTCAGTGGAGGCGCTTCCCGGTTCGGATCTGGCGAAGGAGAGGGCTCCCCGGAGATGGGAGAGTCCGGTTTGTTCCGTGGTCTCATGGGCGACCCTGGGGGCCTTGTCGACAAGGCGATCCTCCATGAGCCCCCCTTGGACGACGAGAATCTTCACTTTGTTCCGTGGTTGGTTCTCCATGGTGACCGTTCTGTAGAAGCTCCCTTTATTCAAGTACCCCTCTCGAACCATTCTGATGAAATGGCCCGCCGAAAGGGGAGCCTTATCGGTAAAGAGTTCCACCTCAATCCTCCCGAGGGATGTCTCCAGAATGGCTCTCGTCCTCGGAGTTTCACCCAGAGCGAGGGCCAAGGAGAGTGAGAAAAAGGTCAGAAAGAATAAAGCCCTCCTCATCACTCCCCTCCCGCGGCTTTGGCCTGGGGCTCCATATCCACACGGCGGATTCTTCCTTGGAGTTTTCCCTCGATCTTCCCGCCTCTCTCACGGATATACTCGATCAGAATCTGCCTCTGGAAGACCGACGTGTCGAACCGGTCCGTTCCCATCAGGAATTGGACATAACCGTCTCCACCGCTAGCGAGGAAGCCGTTTGTGATCACCCGGTAACTCTTCTCCGGATCTATGGGCTCCCCTGCCAGTTTCGCTTCCACAAGGCGCTTCTCTCCCCTGTGGAAGAGGAGTTCAACCCCTTCGGAGACCTGGGGAAAGGCACCGGCACCGGAAGAGACTGTTGCGGCGTAGCGGAAAAGTTCCAGAAGCTGCGAACCCTTGAGGGTAACAAGGTAGCCTGAGTTGTCGAAGGGTAAGACTTCATAGATGTTTCGCGTTGTAACCGAACCGGCGGGGAGGTCCGCCCTGAGGCTTCCGCCGTTGAGAATCGCCAGTTGAGCGCCATACCTGCGGCCGTACCAGAGGAGTGAGTCTGCGGCGATGTTCCCGAGAGGGGTCTCTTCTTGACGGCTCCTCTGGCTGAAAAGAGTCTCCGGGGCTTCCCCCACCGGGGAGGAAAGCATCTCGTCAGCCTTCTTCCCGTAGGGTTCCAAGAGCTTGAGAAGGTTCTGGTCTTCTAAGATCGGAGTCCCCAGATAGGTCAGCCCCTCTTTTCCCCGGACCGGCAAATTCACTGGAAGGGCCCTCCAGACAAAGCTCTTTCGTCCATCCCTTCTCAGAGTCAAGATCCCCTCCCCCACTTCAAGCCCCCAGTTCCAGGCCTGCACGATAGGAACACCGTTCACACTCAGCGGCGCCTCGAGTTTCGTGTGGGTGTGGCCGTCCACGATCAGATCTATTCCGGGAACCTCCCTGGCCAAACGCTTTGAGCCAAGGTTCTCCTCCTCAAAGATCCCCATGTGGCAGAGAACGATGACAACGTCGGCTCTTTTTCTCAGAAGAGGCACCCACCTCTTGGCGGCGACAACCTCATCTTCTACGACAACCTCGTCAAGAACAGACTTCTTGGCCACCTTTCCCAGTTCCGATGTCGTCAGCCCCAAAACGGCAACGCGAAAGCCCTTCATCGCCTTGATCGTGTAGGGCTTGACAGGCCATGGCCCTTGTTTTCGATAGACATTGGCGGAGAGGAAAGGGAAACGTGCCCTGCCGGCCTGTTCCAAGAGCACTTCCAAACCGTTGTCAAACTCATGATTCCCTAAGCTGAGAGCGTCGTATCCGATAGCGTTGTAGCCGAGAATATCGGGTTCCCCTTTGAAGAGGTTGGACTCCGGCCTTCCGGTATTGATATCCCCAGCATCCAGGACGAGCACGTTCTGGTGGGCTTTTTTGACCCCCGCCACCAGGGTAGCCCGTGCCGCAAGCCCCGCCGCATTGGGTCCTGGATGGTTAAAGAATTTCAGGGGATGCCCGTGGTGATCGTTTGTGTGGAGAACAACGAGCTCCATAGCCGATGTCTCCGCTTGAGGAGCGGGATTGCGAGAACAAGTACAGAAGAGAAGGAGAAAAATTAACCCAAGAGATTTCCAATGCCCCATCGTATCCTCCCGATTATCTTGATGATCTCTCTCGAAAGCGAAAGAGACCATGCCAGCAAGACAAACACTCCCTTATATAAGAGACTCTTAAGTTCCAACAACGGTTCACAGTGCTGCTTCTGACTTTTTATTTTACCATTCCTTCCAGGAGGAACGAAACTTTTCCTCCCCTCCTAGCCAGCTTTTCTCTTCCCGACGACTCTTTTCCACCTACCTACAATAACCTATAACGAACCTATAACGGACACTCCTTTTAACATACAACGATACAACGAATACAACGGACACTCCATTTTAATACCCCGAGCCCAAGCACTTCACATCCTTCACTCACAGCATTACCTGAAACGATTTACAACGGATCTATGACGTCTACAACGGACACTCCCTTCTATTTTTCTCCTCCTTTTTCTCTTCCCCTCCCTCAGGTTTCACCCCTTTTTCCTCCCCCTCATCAGTCCGGGAAGTCGCCGGCTCCCCTCTCCCGCCCCCTCCATCTCCTCAGACCTCCCCTCCCTTCTCCTCTTTCGCTCTTTTCTCCTTTCCACCTCTCCTTTTTCCCCTTTCAGGTCTCTTCTTTTTGTTGTAGATCCTCATTCTATAAGCATTCCCGCTCATACCGCCTTCTGGCGAACCTCTCTCCCTCCCTTTCGTTGTGGTCCTAACACCCCTCTCTCTAAACCGGTAAGGTGACCCGCTTCGGCTTGGTCAGCCTCTCCCTGCGGGCGACACAGAGCTCGCTCTCCTCCTGCACGCTCAGAGGGTTCTTGCGCCTCTTGTAGACACCTTTGGAGCGACGATAGTTGAGAACCTCCCGGACCGCCTCTCGGGGGCCCATGGCCAGGCCGGTGCTGAAGTAGCCGATCCTCTTGCGGAAGGCTCCCTCACTGGCAAAACCCCTCTTTTCCGCCTCATGCAGAAGCTCGTCGGAGATCCGCCCCTTCCCCTCCCGGGGAATGTTCCCCAGGTAGTAGACCATGCTCTTGTACTGCCGAAGCGCCCCCTCACGGCTTCCCCCCAGAAGTGTCTCCAGAGGCTCGAGCCAACCGTCCAGTCCCGCCTCGCGAAGGTAGAGCGAGGAGTAGGGATGGTCCTGGGGACGATCGCAGAGGCCGCTCCGGACCGAGTTCAGGTCGACGTAGGCCATGACGAAGAGCATCGATAGCTCGTCCAGCAGCTGGTTGCTCCCGTAGCGGTCGGCCCAGAAGCGTCCCTTCCGGGGAGAGG
>Ga0209099_1001239_pt1 | contig 26442 bp, 21 predicted proteins | sample AD_JPNHW2_MetaG_FD_184430 | JGI IMG/M metagenome (GOLD analysis project Ga0209099, IMG submission 184430) | Active sludge microbial communities of municipal wastewater-treating anaerobic digesters from Japan - AD_JPNHW2_MetaG (SPAdes) (version 2) | ecosystem: Engineered > Bioreactor > Anaerobic... | reverse complement strand
TAGTAAAGCCGCTATTAAAACGGATATAACGCCACTTTCTGTTGAGAATGAGAGCATGTTTTTAGTTGTTGATTGTATTGTGTTTCCAGCATCGCATACAAGTTCTATAAATTTATTTGTCATGTTTTATGGTGTTTTTAATTTTATTGATTAGTTTTATTTTGCATATTAATAACCTTGAATTTATTATACTGCCAAAGCCGTCAATACTCTACTATCATATTTTAGCCAATTGTTTACACGAGGATAATAACCATTTTCATATACCCAATTTGCAGTATCTGAAAATAAGTTACTCCCATCTGTTAATTGAGCCGTTGTTTTTGCAACTCCATTATATACACCATAGGCACCTGCATATAAAGTACTGTCATAATAATTATTTCCTCCTGTGTTAGAAATTCCTGCAATTTGACCACAACTATTTATAGTTGCATTCATTTCCACATTTCCTTTATTGTAACACTTACTTATATTTGCAATACCCATTGATATTCCAAAACATCCAAAATTTGCTCTATTTGTTGTTAGAGTTCCTGTGTTAAGGCAGTTTGTTATAGTACCATAATTATTATTATACGAAGCACATATTCCTGCTACAATACCGCTTCCACTAGTATTACTGCCAGTGTATGATATGTTACAAAAATTACAACACCTATTAATAAGACCACCAGCTTCAACTATCGCATGAACAATTGCAGTAGTTCCATAGGTGGTACTTGTCCAATTGCCAAAATTATAGCAATCTTCTATTATTTGATTGCTTTTTAAATTTCCAATTAAGGAAATTAAATTAACATTAGTTACAGAAACACTCGATACTATTTTAGAAATATGACAAGTTTCAAATAATACACCTGCAATGATACATATTTGTGTGTTTGCAGTAATTGTATAAGAACCCGATATTTCAAAATTTCTTATTTTTGCTCCATTAATATAAATAAACAATCCACTGTAATAAGCATTGCTCGTATTATTTACTGTAGAGAAGTTTGTGAGTTTATGTCCCCCTCCATCAAAAACTCCTGCAAAATATTTAGATGTACTCTGTGTTCCTGTCCAAGTTCCTATCCCTGTCCAAGCAGGATTGTTCATATTAATGTCATTCATTACCTTGAACTTCTTACCTGCATATCCAGTTGTACCGCCCAAAAATCTTGTTCCAGAACTTTCAGTACCCGCATTTACTCTTGTTTGCAGCTCTTGTAAGTCTGCAAGAGTATAAATAAAATAATCGTAATGTTCTTTTAAAAATGCCTGATTCATAGTGTTATATCGTTAAATGTATTTGAAGAAACAATTGTATCAATTTCTTCTTTTGTCAAAGCTGTATTAATTTGAGAGATAATAGAGTTTTTCTCTGTAGTTAGGGCTGTAATAAGTGCTTTTAAAGTAGCAATTGTATAATCGCCCATTTCAATTCCCGCCCAAACCTCATCTCTTTTGTCGGCAGGAAATAATTCATTCTTTCTTGCATTTGAAATATTTTCAACTTCACTTATTTTTTCAGCTTTATAGGCTTCTAAATCAAAGATAATTTCATTCAATTTACAATTTTTTATTTCCTGAATTGTTAACGGTACTTTATTGTTTACATTATCAAGATAGAATTTAACTTTCTCTGAATTTTCATCTCCTAAAAATTCATATAATTCAGGTTGCAACTCTTGAAAGTTGTTATAAGCACCTGTTACAATTCTTTGATTTTCAAAAATATAATAATACATGTCTTTTTTATTTTAATTATTATTAGCTCACTGCTGTTTGTTCATCACCCCAAAAAATATTCATATCTGTCGAACTTGCTTCTCCTGTCATTTCCCATGAAATTGTGCGCCTTAACCCAGCTGATATTATAATACCACTTGTTGAATAAGGATAATTTACAATACCACTTGCATTTGGAAATGTAATAGTAATTGCACTTTCTGTATTGTTTTCAAATGTTAATTCACAACAAGCATCATTAGTTGGTGCAGAAATTGTAATTGCTCTTGTTGTTGCCGTATTGTTTAATTGACAAAACAATTTTGTATTTACAGAATATGAAGATACCGTTGATATTGCAGTCCCTGATGTGTCAGATAAAACAACTACATTAGGGCTTAAATTATCAAGTCTTACAAGTTTTGTACCTGAAACATATTGATAAGATTTTCCTTTCCATTTATATATTACATTTGTACTTGCAGCTACACCTGAACCCCAAGTGTCTGTACCTGTTGCAGTATAAATTTTGCCATCACTTGTGTCAAAACAAGTTTCTCCCGTTGTACAAGTTGCAGGTTTAGCTTGATAATAGGTTAGTGTAAAATAGGTTAGAGAATTTGATATCTTAGTTCTTTCCGAAGAGGTTAGTATTAAATTAGTATCTCCCTCTGCCATGTTGTCCATATCAAAGGCATCACCCTCTACACTTGTTGGGTCGTAAGTTGAAGCAAGCATATCTCCACTCGTACTTGTTATAACAAGTTTATTTTCATTTGCTCCAGTCCCCTCTGCTAAAGAAATACCTGTTCCTGCTACAAACTTATCTGCTATATAACCTGCTGTTGGATCATCTGCATCATATTTTACTTTTTCATCAGTTCCTGTATCAGAACCTTTTTTTGCAGCCAACTCGTCGATTGCATCCTGGGCGTTATCAGCTTCTAAGTTAGAGATTGTATTGTCAAAATAAATGTCTTTAGCATCGTAGTTTATTCGCTGATTGTCTAAATCTGCAACTTTTTTAATTTCAAGATATGCCGCCTTATCACTATTTGCAGCAACAGTCACAAATTTGCCATTACCATAACATACGTTTCCCCAACTCTGAACACTTGGAAGAGTTGCAGCAACCCAATTTATCCCGTCTGTACTATATGCCGCACTATCACTATTATAAGCAACAGCCACATATTTTCCATTACCATAACATACATTATACCAATCCGCAGAACTTGGAAGAGTTGCAGCAACCCAATTTATCCCGTCTGTACTATATGCTGCCTTGTCACTATTTGTAGCAACAACCACAAATTTGCCATTACCATAACATACGTTTCCCCAACTCTGAACACTTGGAAGAGTTGCAGCAACCCAATTTATCCCGTCTGTACTATATGCTGCCTTGTCACTATTAAGATAAGCAACAGCCACATATTTGCCATTACCATAACATACATTATACCAGCGTCCTGAACTTGGAAGAGTTGCAGCAACCCAATTTATCCCGTCTGTACTATATGCTGCCTTGGCGCTATTATAAGCAACAGCCACATATTTTCCATTACCATAACATACACTATACCACTAAGCAGAACTTGGAAGAGTTGCAGCAACCCAATTTATCCCGTCTGTACTATATGCCGCACTATCACTATTATAAGCAACAGCCACATATTTTCCATTACCATAACATACACAACTCCACTCTGCTGAACTTGGAAGAGTTGCAGCAACCCAATTTATCCCGTCTGTACTATATGCTGCCTTGTCGCTATTATTAGCAACAGCCACATATTTTCCATTACCATAACATACATTATACCAATCCGCAGAACTTGGAAGAGTTGCAGCAATAAAAGTATTATTAAGTAAATTTGCTTTCATCTGTAACTGGTCATACAACAATTTTGCGGAAGGAATTTGTGCGTTTGTTGAACTACTTGAAATCGTTGTAACAAGATTTGAAAGTTTGATATATATAGAATCAAATAAGGTTATTAATTTTGCTTTTATATTACTCCAAGTCGTCTTTTTTAATACATTTCCATTCTCACTGTCAACAAATCCAAATTCATCAGCATTTACAATTATATCTTTTGTTTCAGAGGCGTGAATAAGACCTGCAATATCGCTGTTTACGATAGCCGCCATATCACTACCTCCCCACCTGTACTGTTTGTTTAATACAGAATCATCCAAAACAACATAGATTTTTCCGCGTTCCGGAGTAACTCCCGCATCCCAACTTGTTGTATCTAAATCGTAGGTATAGATTAGTTTTGCAGTCGGAGCATAATATTTATCATTATCAGCTAAATCAGTTGTCGGTGCTGTGTCTGAATAAGTCCTTAATTCAATTACATCGTCAACAAAAGAGGGCAACTGTGATGACGGTACTAATCCGTCAACCAAATCGGCTTTATTAGTCAAACTATCATATACAAGTTTTTCGGTTGGATAGTTAGTATCGTTTGGTGTAACAGACCAGGTAGAAACTTTATTAGAAGTCTTTTCAATATTTTCTTCCACTAACGTCCAACTGTCAGTTTCCCCACTTCCGTCTCCTGTTACAGTTAGAACTGATGAATGAGATTGAAATGTAAATATAACTAAATCTGCACCTACGGTAATATTTTCAGTAATAATTCCGACAATCCCAATGTAGTAAGCAATAATTTGTTTGTTTGCCGTAATTGCTGCAATTATTTCAGCTACTGTCTTTGTCGAAGTCAATGTTTCACCTGAATATGAAAATATTACTGGTAAGTAATCAAGTTTAGCATCCCAATTTGATTTTTCTGTTGCAGAAACAAGTTTATTAGTAGTTCCATCATTCATATTGTCCATATCAAAAGCATCGCCGGCTACATTTGTAGGGTCATAGGTTGCAGCTAACATATCACCGCTTCCTGCACCACTCAAAATAAATGCCTTCAGTTCTGCAACGGTTGTTTTGAGCGGTATTGCAACTGACGGCGTTTTAACTTCAATAATTGTCGTGTCCTCAAGAGATGTTATTGCTTCAAGTTCCTCTGATGAATAGATGTATCTTATATCATCTGGTAAAATTTGTTCTGCCATTTTTATTTATATTTTTTATTGTTTATATCCTCTTATGTAAAATTTAGTTCCGTCCTTATATCCCATTAGCATTTTTTTTTCGTCAGCCTTAAAACCACTTTCGTAAAATTTTCGCAATGCAATTATAGTCATCTCTTCCGTCCAAGAAACATACATTATATTGTTGCTTTTTACAAATGTAACAATCCTTGACTTACCTGCCGATATTGTGCAACCACCATCTTGTATTGACTTTTTCCCGTCATAACTATAATACATTGTTATTGTCGCATCTGTTACATTTGTAAACTCAACGGAGTTCTTTACACCATCGTATTCTGTTGACAATTGTATTACCCTTGTTGTGGCAGTATTATTAAGTTCACAAGTACTAATGGTATAAACCTTAGTTCCTGCAATGGAGGTTATCTGTTTTGTTGTCGTGTCCTGTAATACTATGTACTTGAAATTGTCGGAGTATGTTTTTTCGTCAACAACGCTTTTTATACCTTGCCTTAGTTCGCTATTAAGTTGTGTTGGGGTAATGCTTGAACTTCTAATAAGTGATGTTCCGCCAAGTGAAATTTGCGTTGCTTGTGCGCTTATAAAGTGCTGAACAAAGTTTGTGTTAAGTATAGGTTTGTTCTTTTTTCTCGGCTTGTATGTTTCCGAAAATGAAATAGTATATTCAGGGTATAGATTTTTAAGGTCGTATCTTATTGAAATAGATTCAATATAATTATCGTATAGTGTAGTTCCGAACTTAACCCTTATTTTGGAAAGTTCTGTTATTGTAATTGCATTGTCATTAATAAACTTTTCAGAAAATGAAGCGTCAAAAGTAAACTTAAATTTATTTTCTTCAATTAGCTTTTCAATACAATCGTCATGTAACCGTTTCTCTGCAAGTTTTACATATATTTCTGGAAGATTAATATTTAAAAATACGAAGTAATCCCCATTAGTTGGCTTTATGCTTTGTGATGGTAATAGGGTGTTAAAAGTATCAATGTCTTTTTTACAAGTAAGCTTAACGGCTGCATTAGTTGTGTCTTCGTGTGTTCCCGTGTCCCGAATTACAAAATTACAAGCGGCACAATTTCCAGTTCTCATACTTATTGTTGCACTACCACCCTCCGAAAGACAATCGTAAAGATTAAATCCAAGTGGAGGTATTGTTATATAAAAGTATGGATGTTCAACCTCACCGTCAGAATTTATAATATCATTATCATTGGCGTCATATTCAAAAAGCATAACGCTGTCAATACGGTGTCCGTTATAAACCGCTTCCTCAATAGTTGGCTTAATATCATTGTTTTCAATTAAGTAGTCAACTGGATATTCCGCATTATATTGATTTTCATAACTACCACCAATTGCATAGTAAAAACGCTCTCTACCAAGTGATGTACGATATATTGGAGGCATTAAATTAGCCTGTGGTGTAATCCACATTTCGCCAAGTGCTGCAAGTGAGTTTCTGTCGTCAGTTTTATTTGGATAGTAGTATGGTATGTTTTCAGTGCCACCAATAGCCGTTATTCTTGTAACCGGCTTATGGTCTGTCATTGACTTTGTTATTGCATATAATCCAGTATTTTTACCATACTCAAAAGTGTACGGTATTAGCTCGTAACTATCACCAAAGTATATTGTCTTTCCAATTATATAAAACGGTATTTCATATATTTCGTTTACATATTTAAGTACGTCATAAATGTACATGTTAGTAACCGAAAACGTTTTAACTTCCGAAGTTGTCCCCTCAACTAAAACACAACTCCACCCCGTATTTGGTAATTGCTTTTGTAGGTTTGCATTAATACGGGCAACTATTTCAACAATATCAGCCGAAGATACAACGCTCATAGTTTCCGTAAAGCACTTGTCATATCCGCTCGTAACAATGTCGAAGAAATATGCGTTTTTAAGTGCAGCTAAAGCGTGTTCTGCCGTAGCCGTGTATTTATATAATACACCCTCATTATTCTTTACAGCGTTTGGTGTACGCCTTATGTAATACTTATATCCATCATAAATAATATATTCGTTTGTAGTCCAATAATCATTTAGATTATCGCTATGGTAAAATTCAAGTTCAATAGATATATTATCCATCCTTTGGCAATTGTACGTATAGTTATTTACGTATATTTCAGTACCAGTAAAAATATAACCGTCAACTCCACCCTTTTCCGTATATATTATTAAACTATCCATAGTTAGTATTTATAAATCGTTTGCTTATTTGATAGATTCCTATTGTTTCCTTTATTATAGGAAACAAATATTTTCTTAATCGGAAATTGGTTCGTTTTTTCTGTTGTATAAATTAATTCGTCATGCTCCAACTCTTGTAATATTTCATACATTTCATCTGGATTGTCACAGCTTATAATTACAGCGCAGCCGTCCCTTAGCTTTGAATCCTTGTCAATCTTTAATAGCTTAGCCACTCTTTTACTCACAAAGCCACACTCTATACAAATATTACCACCGCTTATACTCTGTGCAGGGTCAAGAATATTCACAATAAATGTTTCTATATTATTCCTCTGTTCTTCTGTCGGCTCATTTTTAATAGCCCATCTTTCAGCGGTTCTGTTTTTGCATAAATCAGAAACGCTGAAATACAACAATCCTTTATTCATTTTCGGCTTCTCTATCATTGTTCACGTCCTCCACATTATTGTTACTATTTTCGTTTTGAGAATTACTTAATAATTGCTCCCTTTTTTCTTTTTCAGTCTGCTTCTGTTCTAAAATTGCTTGTTCATCATCTATCCTTTGCAGTTCATCGGGGTTGCTTTCAGTATTTCTTTCAACCAATGTTCTTTTTGAAATACCATTAGCACCAGCCAATTGAATAAGCATACTGTTATATTCAAACTCACTTTGCGGCATCCATACGTCAAATTGGCTGCTTATATGTAGTTTGTCAAATTCCGTTATTGCTCTTTCAAATCCAACTTCTCTACTATTGACAAGTTCTATTGCCAATCCCCACTTAAATAAACGCATCATCTTAGATGCCACATTTTGCCACTCTGCAACGTGCTTTTTTGCAGCCTCCAAGTCCATTGACATTGTTAACTTAACGGCGACACCACTTATGTCGCTTCCAATAGAAATATCTTTTGGGTGTATAAAAGTAGTGGAAGTAACGGTTTGTATATCGTGCCAAAGTTCATCACGCCTTTTTTCAAGTCCACTTGGTTCTGGTGGTACTAAGAATTTAGCGTCTGCATTAGCATCCATACTGTTATCAACCATCATGTGCGCGCCTGCTGGTTTTCGTGGGTCATCTACAACGTTCCCCTTTACATAAAATATACCGCTTCCATACTTATTCATAAGAGCAGAATAGGTGCAACTTAACCTTTCATAGTCTTCAATTAATGGTTGTGCTGGAGAATGCAATGGGTCTGAACGTTTTGTAATAAGTGGAATTTCTTTAAATCCATGTGGGTTTGTTTCTATAAGTTTCCAAACCGCACCAACAACTCCTTTGTCATTTTTCTGTTTTATATGTCTGTAAAAATACGTATCATCGTAGCTGTCAATGTATTCATCTCCATTGCTATTATAGTAAATACTTTCAATAAGTCTATCACCATTATCGTCATTTTGAGGGCATATAACATAACCGTCTTTAAAAGACAAACAGCGACAACGAATCTTTCCACTATAATCCCAATAGAACAATAATCCACCGTCACCAATACCCCAAACGGATTCAAATAGCTTGTATTTTCCGTTTTCAATATTATACTCTTCCCACATTTCTTTTATCTTTGAGAAATATCTGCTTTCCTCTTCAGACGGCGTATTATTAAGCAAAGTGTGTATCGTCTTGTTCCCACAAATATGAACAATGTTTTTATATAAAATTCTCTGTTGGATTGCAAGTGATGACTTATTATATTCTACAATGGTTTGCGTTCCGTCTTCCAACCAGGCCGTCATAAATGGAACATTTTTGTCAAATAAAATCTTATGGCACTTTGGGTCAAGTTCTGCCATAAACTCCTCTTGTGTAATAATTGTCCTTGTGAAATTAGGAAGGGTTGCGCGAACGGTAGTGTTCATCCCAATTGTATTATCGTCCGATGTTTTCAGTTCTCCGCCACGTGTAAATGGCTTTTTTTCAAGTAGTTTTTCTGGGTCTGCTAAAAACTCCCTAATTTTATTTTTTCTTTTTTCTTTAATTGATGTAGCCATATTATTTTTTTATTTTTATTATATCCAACTTCCGAAAGCACCTGATTGTATATTGTATTTGTTTCCGTAATTATTAGTTGCAATCCTGTCAATTGTTAACTCCTCACCAAGTGGCATTCTTAAAAGCGGCATCATTCTCATTATGCAAGGGTCAATAATATCCATAGACCGTCTTTTGCCAAGTATCTTATTCATTTCAACCTTTGAGAATAGTGTTCTCTTTCCGCTGTTAGCCTCATTAAATCTTATTGCATTACACTCTTGTATAAACTCTGTTCCAATTCGCATATAAGAGTTCAGATTCTTATGCTTATACTGCCTGTCTGCAACCTCTCTGTCAAAAGATATTCCACAGCTCTTTATAAGTTCAACAAGCCTATAAGCGCATTCGTCTTTCATTGTAGGATATGTAGTTTTAAATAATCCCCTTGAACTATTTCTCGAAGTAAAAGCTATCGCTGCTGGTATATAATCCTTGAAATACATTCCGTTGGTTGCATCAAAAATAATCCTACTATGGGCTATATTCCATTTTTCGGCAACTATTTTTACCCTCGTTGCATTCTCCATAGGCGTTGAAGTCGAAATTGTTACAATATCAACAATATGCAATCCATTCCAAACAACAACAACCGTGTTATCCTTTCCCTGTCCTGCCAAGTCAACCGTTATCCACCAATCACCGTTAGACTGCGCGTCATTGTCAAATACTTTCTGTGCTTCATTTATTGTTATAATTGATGAATCCTCTTCTTCATCTTCGTCAATATTCCAATTACCCTCAATATATGCAGTTGAACGTTTACCACCTGCCATTGCAATATTACCGGCATACGCCTTATTACCATCAAACATTGCCTTGTTTTCGTCTAAATAACCCCTGTAAAAAACAAACGACTTTATGAAATCTTCGTATGTAACGCTATTCCTTAATGCTTTTATTTTCTTATCAATATCAGCCGAACAAAGCTCATAAACCTCTTTTTTTGTATTTCCCCAAACAACGTCTTCTACCGTTTCACCAGCTATATAAAAATAGCGAACAACGCCGTCACGTTCAGGGTCAATATATCCGTCTTCATCAATATACCAATCAATAAACTTTCTAATCCAATGGTTTTTTTTTGGGTTTGTAGTACCTCGTATCTTTGAACCTATTCCAGCCTTTCCACGAACACGTGTTGCAAAAATCATAAACGTACTGAACTCTAAGTATGAAGTTATTTCATCCATATATAAAAGGTCATATTGCCAACCCTTAATACGCTCCGATAATTTCTTTATGTTTTCATCCGCTATATGTGTAAAGTCAACCCAAGCACCAGTTGAATTATAAACAATACGTGGGTTTTCAGATTCCTTAACAGATATTTCACTTCCGTATATATTTCTAAACTCGTCAACCATGCCACCACCCGTCTTTGTATCGCCTAAATTACGCCTTGTATAACACGCACGAAAAGAGCCAATTCTTAGCCATTGTGCTGGTAATAAGCAACTTGCAAAGGTTTTCCCGCACGCCAAAATGCCGCCACCAAAAGCGACATCAACGTTAGAGCGGACGAATTTTTGTTGAAATCCCTCTTGTGGTTTTATTGTTTTTACAATTTTAGCACCGCTAATATTTTTTTCTTTCTCCACTATTATAATATAAAAAGAGTTATAATATATTGTGCAAAGATATAATAATTATCTAATATAGTTATAAAAATAGAAACAATAGTAAAACAATTAATGTATTATTGTGTGTGGTATATTAATAATTAATAAAAATTTAACGTGTATATTTGCATTTTTAAAATAATAAAACATAAAAATCTTATGGTAACAAAAGAAGAAGTCTTTAAAAATCTTAAAGCAAAACTGGTAAACAACCAAAAAATTAGCGACAGGACAATCAACGAAACATTAGATACACTAATCGTTGGAGCGTTAGAAACGGAAGATGATTCTACTTTTTCAGATAGAATATTTCCAGTTATTGACACCTTAAACAGAAATCTGATTAAGGATAACTCCGATGCAATCAATGATTATATCGCTAAAAATCCACCTGCCAATAAAAGGGAAGAGCAGAATAAACCAACTCCTCCAAAAACTCCAGAATCTCAAGGTTTGGAAGAACTACAAAGAACGCTTTTGGAATTATCTCAAAAAGTCGAACGTCAAGAAAAAATGGAAACACTTAACTCTAAAAAAAGAGAACTACGCGAACTCCTTACTAAAACTCACAAAATTGACGAAAAATGGTCTGACGAATATATAACCATGTTCCCAATTCAAGAAAATGACGACATTACTCAATTATCAACAAAAGCCTTAGAGTTCTATAATCTTTCTATTGCAAGCGTAAATTCTGACACATCTCCATTTTCACCAGATGGACGCAAAAAACCAATTGACATTGCAAGTGAATTTAATGACATTGTCAAATTAAAACAAGAAACTAACTAAAATTATTAATCATGTTACAATCAAACATCGTACGGGTAACTTACCAGCACCGTGATTCAATTCCGGGAGCAAAATTTGTCTTTGTGAAAATGAAAGGCAAACCAGCACCATGCGAAGTTCCAATCGGTATGCGTATTTTAAATCCGTTTACGGGTACGGCTACCGTTACCCCAAAAATTTATCAGGGTGACTTGTGCGAATATAAAACAGACGGCACAGGTTACATTATGAAAGTGTACAAACTTGCGAAAGCTGTTACTGCACAAGACACAACCATTTACATTACCGCTGACGGCTACTCACACATACCAGAAGCTGGAACTATTGTTATGAAAGCAGCCGCTACTTTGGCAACAGCTGGGGCAAGCGAAACTCTTGGAACTTGCACTAAAACAACCTATCTTGGTGCTGACGTTTACGCTTGCACTATTGAAGCCAACTCTTTGGGAACGGCTTCATTGGGAGACATCCTTGTTGAAGCAGACATTGACAGCGCAACAGAGGCAGTTTGTTTAGTACAAAACCCCAATAGCTTTGTTGATAATGATTATTGCTTTGCCTACGTTCCCGCAACAGGAAATACCGACTTTGACGGTGCAAGGTATTACATTACTCCCGTACTCCACGAAACTTGCTGGACTTCCAAAATGACTTGTTATCCAGCTTTTTTGAATGCTATTAACAAATCCCGTGTTTCAGGGTGGTTTGAACTTTAATTTATTAACTTTTAAAAATACAAAACATTATGAAATACGGAAGTATAGACTTGGGAAGATACGACAGATTATTTTCTACAAGTGATAGACAATACATACAGAAGTTTATCAACGACTTAGGTTTGTTTAAAACAAACTTCGGTTTTTGGAAAGAACATTTTGTAAGGGACACTAACCCAACTCCTACTGGAGTAGAGGGGGCGGCAGCCTATACGGTTTATGCAATTGATAGGGCAGCAGCTCCAATGCTTGATTTTGCTTCACCATTCAGTGAAACAAGTCAGAATGACAAAGACGGGTGGCGTTTTTATACTGGAACAATTCCACACACTAATCGTGGTTTTGTTGAAAAAGCAAAAGAACGTTACGCTAAAGAACAGCTTTATAAAGAGTTTGGAAATGACGTTGACATTATCTTACAATACACAGATAACGTTCAAAAACTTATTGATGGTGGTAATCAGCGTTTATCTAACATGGCTGCACAAATTTTGTCAACGGGGCAAATCATAACCGCAACTGGTGTTGGAGGACAGGGACAGGGAACTGACTTTTACCAAAAAGCAGAAATTCCAGCCGATAACTTTATATCCGCTGGTACTAAAGTTTGGAGTGACCCAACTTGTGATTTACTTTCTCAAATGAAAGCAATTGAAGATGACATGCGCGAAACTACTGGTTACAAGGGCGGTTTGGAGTGGAACATTCCAGATGCCATGATAACAAATGTATTTTTGACAAATACACAGGTAAGGGAAAACGTTGCAGCTTACAGAAATTCTATTGGATATCTTGTCGTTGGTGACAGACCTATTACAAGAGAGGAATTTAACGCCTATCTGGCATCAGAAAATGCACTAATTTCTCCTATTCGTGTCGTTATTGAAAAACAGAAAGTACAATCTCTTTCCACAACTTCAACGGTTTCAGGATGGGATTCAACCGTTGCTGTTTTACGTCCGACTGGGTACGCTGGTGTTATCAAATACACTCAAATTCCAGATATTTACGTTGCACAATCTTACGCTTCAACGGCAGTTCAAAAAACAACCGCTATGTATGAGGGTGGAATTATGGGAATTATGAACACTGTTCTTGAACGTGGTGGTTATCCTGAATGGCATACTGATATTTTCATGGATGCTGTTCCCGCTTTAACCGAGTTCACTTATCATTACATTGTAGATACCGCAACAGCAGATTCCTAAAAAACTGAATTATTATGAATATCGTGTCTTATCTTGGGGGAAAAATTAGATTTGAAGTAACAGAGGACAATATTAAGTCTGTTCTTGTTGATAGAGGAATATCGGAGACAGCAGAAACCTCTACTCTAACACAGGAACAATTAGACTTATGCTATGCCGATGTTTTATTCATTATATGGTCTTCAACACCTCAAACGACCGCAAGTTGGTCTAAATCTCATGGAAACTATAAAGAAGCTCATGGTTCAGAAGTACTAAGGGATAAGACAGATATTTATAACACAATGGTTAGAATTTACACACTATATTTAGACGAAAAGATAGAACAATTACCGCTACGTGGCTTTTACTGGGTAGAGGATTTATAAATAACAATGACAATAGTCCATAAAGATACAATTGAAGAATATCCGTTTACTGGATTGTTTTACACCCTGACAATAACGGGTAGTAGGCCATCGGAGCAAACACAAACGAAGACTACGGTTCTTTCGACTGTTTGCGACATTCAGGAAAACGGTATTAAGTCAAGTGTTGAAACAAAAGCTGGTTATGCCGCCTATTTTCCATTAACTGGAAGTGTAGGTGCATATACAGGGCTTATAGAAAACGGGCTATTTTTTGAGTGTTCCTCTTATTACGGTAAGGCAATAAACGGAAAGGTGATTGGGGTTTATGGTTCTGAACTTGGTGGAGCGGTTGCATATCTTGTTGACATAGACACTTAACATATAATTAAACCAATGACAAATTTCATAGAAGATTGTAGCAAATTTATTGAGGACTTACGAAAGTATAGTCGTGAGGAGTATGCTTTATATCTAAGTGATATTGGCAGGACAATGTTGCAGAAAGCGTATGATGAGAAGACATTTAATAACGAAACTTATAATTTGGCTGACAGTTACGCTTGGGCTTTGTACTACAATTGTTTATTAGTAAATTACGGATTCTTAACAACTACGGAGCGTGCAACAGAAGATAAATATGGTAAATATGGGCGAGACGTAGTAGAAGACTTTATACATAAAAACGATGCAACCACAAAGGATGGCTATGAATTGATATTTGTCGCAGCAATGCCCTATGGTATATTTCTTGAAAATCCAAGTCTTGATTGGAAAGCAGAGGAAGAGGGATACACTTATGAGGCAAGACAGGTAATATCTTATATTTGGGACGACTTGGCAGTAATATTCAAACCACATCAGGTAACACAACTCTAAAAAATTAATGATTATGCCTCTTGGAAATGCAATTAACATACAATTACTAAAGGACTATATTTATGGTCTTGTCTATCCTACCGTTAGTTCACATGTTTTTGGTTCATATCCGATAACAAAAGATGACAGTTGGACAGACTTTATTGTAATTGATTGCAATAGGACAAACGACTTGACGGCAATAGGATATTCGACTTTCTTTGTTCAACTATGGGCAAGGGATATTGGTACGATTGGAATTGAAAACGGAAAGAAGCTATATGACATGGAAACAGCACTTATTCCGATTTTATCAAGTCCAAACTCAATAAAAACCGATTATTTTATATCAAGGCGTGGTTCTTATGACCTTAATCCAAAAGACGGTTTTCACGGAAAAATAATAGAAGTTGTTGTAACAATTTTATCAAACAATAACAACAATTAAAACAATAAAAAAACAAATTAAATACTAAAAAATTATGAATACACCAGTAGCTTTAAGCACCGCAAAGTACGCAATTCAAGCAAAGGGTATTGACTTATCCGCACTTGACTCGACTTCATGGGTTGCAATAGGTGACGTAAAAGAGGGTACTTTAACCATTACGGGAGAAGCACCAACTGAAAACGTTATCAAGTCGGACTTCCACGACAGAAATCTTGTATCACTATTAACAATGGGGGCGTTCACAATTGAGGCTGACCTTGTTGACGTACAAAAAGCGTCAGCACAAACATTCTTGGGCGCAACCGTATCATCCGAATCATTTACGCACGCAGGAGTAACAGGAACTTATGAATCCTATGAAATCCCGTCAACAGCACAATACATTTATTATCAGGTTCGTATTCGTTACGCCTCTGGTTTAAAAGCAGTTCGTATCGCCAAAATGCAGGTTATTGCAAATATTACCGGAACAAACACCAAAACCGACACTTTGAATATTCACATAAAATTGGTAGCAGTGGATTCAGGTACAACCGATTACATCACTATGATTACTGATTCAACCGCAACAGGAGTTCCGGCATTGGCAACCTATACCGCAACATCAATCCTTGCAACGTCAGCAAACGTTATTTGGAACTTAGGAGTAGTTGGAACAGCAACCGAATTTGGTGTTGAGTGGGACACTGAACCAACTTTTGCTTCCGCATCAGAAGTACAAGAGGACGTAGCAGGAGTTGGCTCTTATTCAACCCACTTAATAGGATTGGATGACGGAGTTACTATCTATGCACGTGCATACGCTAAATACCCGCCAGCATTAAAAGCTGTTGGAGAAACAATTTCATTTGTAACTCCAACAGGTTCTTAATCTATCTTATTATTCCGACAATTGGGGTGGGGCAGTCAAACCCTACCCCTTTTTTATTAAATAGCTATATGGAAAAAAATACAAATACAATTTTTACGGCAGTAAGTAACGATGCACAAAAGAGGCTTCTTCAAATAATGAATGATAGTCCGAGCATTGTAAAGTTGAATGAAACGGAAGAGTGGAAGATAACCGCATTAAAGCCGGCGGTAAAGTGGAGAATTGCCGAAGTTGCAAGAAAGATAAAAGAGAGCAACTCTGACACGGAAAGTGTATTAATGGAAATGGCTAATAGTATGCCGTTATTAGCGGAAGTGTTAACATTGGCTTTATTGAATGATAAAGATAGGATTGAAAGCGATGAATTTAAGCAGATTTACGAAATGCTTATGTGGGAAACAGATGATAAGAATTGGGGAAATTTGTTTTTAGAAGTTCTTGGATTGTTAGACGTTGATTTTTTTTTTACCAATATAGAATTGGTTCAGATATTTCAGAAGATGACAACGGAGAGGAAACTGAAGATGGAGGAACAAAGACAATTATTGCAAGGACAGAATGGGGACAAATGATGGATTACTTAAAGTCAGTACCGTCAGTTAGTATGTATGATTACATGTGGAAGTTGACAGTACCGCAAATTGTTTTAGGGACGATAGACACAACGAGATTAGAATACCCAAAGAATAAAAATAAAAATGAAAGTATGGCAAGTGGTGATAAGCCGATTAAAACTCTAACAACGCCAGAAGAGTTATTTGGTGTTTTCAGTGGACAAAGAGTATAATAAATAATAAGACAAAATTATGAAAGAAGCAGGTTTACGGGTTACAATAACTAAGGAAGATTTAGAAAAAGCGGTTGATTCTATAAACAAAAAGCTACTTACCATTGACAAAACGATGAAAGGAGTTACGTCTAACCTAACTGACTTAACAAACAAGGCTGGGTTAGACATATCAAAAATGGGCGATGATGCAGCAAAGGGATTTTCAAAGGGTACGGCAGCTTTGCAAAAGCTAAATTCAGAGTTTGGTCAAAAGGCAAACCTACAATCATATCTTGACTTATTAAAACAGGTGGAGGGTACACTTGAAAAAATAAGCACAACGACAACGGGTGCTGGAAAAGCAAAATTAAAAACACCAGCGCAATCAGCGTTACTTGAAGAAGATATTAAAAAAATACAATCAGGGGCAAATGTACAAGGGCTAAACATACCACAATTACAAAACGCAATTGCTACTTTAAACGCTCAAATAGGCGATACAAATAGCAAGTTGACACTTTCACAACAACAGAAACTTGTTGATTTAAGGTCGTATTATGCAGAGGAATTAAAGCTTGCACAAAAGTCAACAGATGAGAAGCAAAAAGAGTTAGAAAAACAAGCGGCTGATTTAAAAAAGGCAAATGATAAAAAAAGCAAGTCTAATAAAAAGTTATCCGAACAGACACCGCTTTATGATTATAAAAACACAGATATTGCTGGTATAGATGCTGTAAATAGAAGCTACAATGAAAGAGTTCGTTTATCAAAAGAACTAACAGAATATAGCAGAAATCTTGTAAAAGGTACTGATGAATACGCACAAAAACAAGCAGTCGTAAATAAGAAAATACAGGAACTCGCCGTTTTAAATAAAAATGCGTCAACAGAAGGTCTCAAATTAGAAAAGACAAAAAGAAAAATTTTAGATACAGCAGGTCAATTAACGCGTAAAATAGCATTGTTATTTTCGGTATCACAAATCACAAATTTTGTAAAAAAAATGATTATGGTACGTGGGGAGTTTGAGTTGCAACAAAGGGCGTTGCAAGCTATTTTACAGGATAAAGACGCCGCAGATAAACTATTCGGGCAGATAACACAACTTGGTATAAACTCTCCTTTTAAAACGTCTGAATTAATTAGTTATACAAAGCAATTAGCAGCTTATAGAATTGAAGAGGATAAACTTTACGAAACCACATATAGACTTGCCGATATTTCGGCTGGACTTGGGGTTGACATGCAGCGTTTAATTCTCGCATTCGGCCAAGTAAAGGCAGCTAACTACTTGAGAGGTCAGGAGTTACGGCAATTTTCGGAAAGCGGTATTAACATTTTAGCAGAGTTGGCGGAGCAATTTTCAATAGTTGAGGGTCGTGCTGTTTCAACAGGTGAGGTGTTTGAAAGGGTAAGTAAAAGAATGGTTACTTTTGGCGATGTTGAGCAAGTTTTTAAAAATTTAACTGATGAGGGTGGTATTTTCTATAATATGCAGGAAATACAATCTGAAACATTAAAAGGGAAATGGTTGAATTTGCGTGATGCTCTTGACTTGATGTATAACGATATTGGTAAGGGAAATGATGGCGTATTAAAGAATAGTATTGACATTGTACGGTCAATGATATTAAATTGGGAAGACTTAGTATATTGGATAAAGTGGGTTGCAGGACTACTAGGAACGTATAAACTTGCTTCAATGGCGGCGGCTTTTGCAACAAAGAATTTAGGGGATAAAATAATATGGTTTACTGGTGTTACTGGAAATGAAATAACTGTACTTAGGGCTTCATCTTTAGAATTGGCAAGAATGACCGTTGCTCAAAGGTTAGCCCACCTATCCACCGTTGCGTGGGGAAGAGCAATTCGTATTTTGCAGGGTGCTTTAACGGCTCTTTGGACGACTGTAAAATCGTTTATTCCAGCAGCTGCAATAATGTTTGTTATAACACTAATTACAAAGTTAACAGAGGCTTCACGTCAGGCAAAAAGATTAAATGTAGAACTCGGTAAAATAAAAAATGAAAGTGTGTCATCTTTTAATGAATCCGCAAACTCATTAAAAAGACTTGGGGAACAGTTAAAAAATGTAACAAAGGGTACAAGTGAACACAAGGAGGTTTTAGGAAAGCTAAACAAGGAGTTTAGTGATTATATACCATATTTACTTAATGAAAACACCGCACTTAATAGTATTGCCGATTCGTATGATGTGATACTATTAAAAATGAAACAAGTTGCACAACAAAGAGCCTATGATAAGGGTGTTTTATCCATTGACAATGAGTATGGTGAAATAGAATCAAAAAGGGTGCAGGAATTACAGGATTTTATAGTAACATATTATAAGGATTACGGTGCTTCTATTTCAGACGCCGCTCAAATTACAAAAATGTGGCGTGAAGGTCTAAAAGGAACAATAGACGATGCGGCAGCACTTCAAGACATTGCATATAAGTATTTCACGGGGAAAAATAGACCTGCGGTTGATTTTTCATTGTTAAGTCCAGAACAGGTTAGAAATTTGGGTATTATCAATAATAAAATTTTAACTATTGCTGGTACTTTTACTTTCATGAATAATGAATACAAGAAATTGGACGATGAGATTTCAGGTACTTTTGGTGCAAATTTTAGCACAAAAGAGGTAAACGATAAAATTAAAAGCACAACGGAGAGTTTTCAAAAACTCTTTGATACGGTTAAAACAGGAACAAAGGAGTGGGACAATATAAATAAACAGTTCAAAACTGCACTTTTAGAAATTAAAAAGAACGCTGGTCTTATTACTAATTTTAAATATGTTACAGATGTTTTATCTTTAGATAAACTCGATAAAACGTTTAGTGCTATAAATAAAAAATTAGAGGAGTATCCAGATTATGTTAGGGATGCATTATATGTGCCGACTACAGTTGAACCGCCAAGTCAGGCTGAATACATGGAACAAATAGAAGGACAGTGGCAGGCGTTAAAAGAATCTGTGGCACGTAGAAAGAGACAACAAAAGCAAGATATATCTTTGGTTGATGTTGTACAATTAGATAAAGATAAAAAACAAATAGCCGCATTAGAAGATATATTAAAAATAATCGGGTATGACTTTCCGAAAACAACAAATGAAACAAAAAACAAAGTTCTTGAGCTAACGAAAGAACAAATAGCCGCAATAAATGAGGTAATAAAGAAATATGACGAATATTTAAAGGTATTCAGTATAGATGCAAGTAGAGAATTAATAAGAAAAGATTTTAGCGGTTTGTTTAAAACGCTTGGGCTTGAACTTTTAGATACTGCAGATTTAAGTGAAAAATGGGCAATAGATTTATTAAAAGGTCTTTCCAATAAACTTAGAGATTCGGAGTCTAAAAAAGCTATTGAAGCAGCCTTACGTGATATAGAATTAAAAGTAAATATATCTTTAGTGGAGGGTGAAATAAACACGGCACGAAAGAAATTTGACAAACTTATTGAAGATTTTAAACTAACGTCAGAGTTGAAAGACTTAAATTTGCCGACAAGTTGGGTGTCTTTTGTTTTTGGTGATGAGGTTACAAGCCTTTCCGATATAATGAAAGGCGGTGCAAAGATAATAGCAGAATTAGAAGAAAAAGGCGGTACTGATAGACTTTCAAAGGCGGCTGAAATTTCTCAAAAATTAAAAGAGATAGAGGCTGACACTTGGAAAGAAAACATTAAGACAATAGCAACGGCAGCTAAAAAATATCAAAGCGTTTCTATTTCAGTTAAAAACGTAAGGGATAAGTATTCCGACTTAATACAATGGGTACAAGACAATGTTCCGTCAACAGAACAGGATAGTATAATAGCAAATTTATTATCACTACAAGATTCAGAAATAGCAGAGTTACAGGCAGAGGCTTTTAAGGCAACTGAAATTTATGCAAAAATGTTTGGGGATATTCAATCTTATGGAGACTATACTTTGAATTATCTTATAAACAAGGCAAAAGAGATGACTAATGAGTTTTCTGAAATAACTGGTGTGGGTGCTAAGTTTATAAAAGAGGACGGGAAGACGAAAGTAAGTATGTCATGGAAAGATGAAGCAGGAAACATACAACAAGTTACCGTTTCATTATCGGAGTATAGGGGAGTTTTAAAGCAGGTGTTGAAATTAGAGGAACAGGTTGTTGGTGAGGGAATGTTTGCAAAAAGCATAGCAGGTTGGAAAGATGTAGCACTTGCTTCAAAAAAATTAGGCGAAAATACAAAAGATATTACCAAATTACAAAAGGAGCTTAATAAGGCAATGGAGGACTATTTTGATGCAAGAGATAAGAATCCATTAGACCCAAAAGCGACAAAAGATGAGTATGAAGCGTATATTGCAAAACAAGATGAATTAAATAAGGCAGAGGAAGAAAACAAGAAATTAAGTTCAGATAAGTGGGAAGCTGTTTCAATTGCGGTACATGCAACGGCAGGTGAGATAAACAATGTTATAAGCAGTTATTCGTTTTTAAGTGATTTACTTGGCGAAACAGGTAAAGAGTTTGTTTCAACTTTTACTGAACTTGCTACGGTAGTCGTTGATATTGTCGGTACTGTGAAAGACCTTGCTCAACAAATTAGTGGGACTGCAAATGAAGCTGGTGATACGGTTTCAAATTTGGCAAAAACTTCAAGTCTTATAATGCTTATTGTAAAAGCCGCATTAATAATAATAGAGTACGTTTATAAGGCTTTAGATAATGCCGGTGAAAAGATAAGAGAAGAAATTGATTTAATTGATAAAGAGCTTAACTACTTAGACGGAATGTTTGATAGAATAGACTTTGACTTATTAAATAACATAACTGAAAAAGAGATTTTAAAACGTGAGTTAAATGAAAGGTTACAGATATTAAATGAATTTCAAGCTAAATATGCACAAACGGCGGAACAATTAGGAGAAAAGGCTTCAAGAACATGGGGAGAGGGTTGGTTGAGTTCTATGAGTTTTGGAACTACCGCACTTGTATCAGCCGTTGAAAATGCATTTAATGGTGATTGGGGTGAGGCTGGTAAGGCTTTAGCAAACTCATTATTGCTTGGTGTAGTAGGTTGGGTAGAGGGGCTTATAAAATTTTCAAGAAAAAAAGACCTTAGTAATTGGCTTGATACATTGGCTGTTAAAGAGGAATATATTATTAAGTTAAATAAAATTTTAAATTCAAACTTAACAGATTTGCAGAAGTCTGCAGAGGTTGCGGCAGCAAATCTTGACTATCAAATTGACAAGTTAACAGAAAAATACGAAAGGTATCAAGAGCTTGCTGAAAAAGGAAAAGCAAAAGAGGAAGACCTTGACGCAATGGACGAAGCCGAACAGGAATTGTTTGATAAGCAGCATGAGCGAGCTATGTTTTATGCAAATACGATTTCCGAACAATACGGGGATATATTTAATAATTTGGCTGACGGTATTACAAGCGCATTAGAAGGCGCATTTGACAATATTACAGACCCAGCAAAAGCGTTTGAGGAGGCGTGGAGTGAGGCAATAAAATCCGTTATTTTTAACATGCTAAAGATAAATTACATCATGCCACAATTACAAGAGTGGATGAAGAGTTTTTATTTGGCTATGGGCTTAAATGCGGACGGAACGCAAATTCCAGGCGTTACACCAGATAGGATACTAACTGAAAAAGAGGCAGCTGATTTAAGACAGAAGTATAATACCGTAGTTGGAATAACGGAAGATGCTTGGAACACACTTGTTGGAACTCTTGACGCTCTTGGTGTTAAAACGGGCGATATGTCAGAATTGTCAAAAGGCATACAGGGTGTTACTGAAAATACGGCAGAGGCACTTGAAGCGTTGTTAAATTCAATTAGATACAGGATTTTTTCTCATTATAACTATGTAGAGCCGCGCATGGATACTATTATTGATAAGTTGACGGTGAGCAATACAATAGGGCAGCAGATACTATTAAATACGGGTGAAATGAGAACAACACTAAATTCAATGAAAGCTGCTTTTGATAGTGTTTTAACGCAAGCACCAAGTAACGGAGTTGGAATACGTGTTTATACAAACTATTAAAATTTTATTAATATGGAAGACGAATTAGAATTATTTTATCAAAAAGCAATAGATTTAAACTTGTGCAAAGAATATACAAACATTTGGCGTTCTCTAAAAACAAAAAGAGAATTTGTTGATTTTTCTTTACGTGCTGCAAGTATTGTTTATATGGCAAAGGCAAGGTATAATGGAATCGGATTAAGCAATAAGTATATATTGGAGAACTTCAGTCCGTTTATAAATGGAAACTATGTATCAAAGCCTGACGAAAACCTAAATTATACTTGCGAATATTACGTTGAGTATAATGGTGAAATAGAAACTGATAGTAATGCACTTGTATTGATAGATTGTGATGCAACAATAAAATTACGCGACTATCAAGTGTTAACGGTATTTACTTATGGCAAAAGTAAGTTAAATTTCACTTCTGCAAATAATACAATTGTTGATGTTAAATATTGGGGAGATGATTGTGCTTTTAATGGAGTAGAAGAAAATAATATTAAACTTAAAAAAAGAAGCAATGAGTTATAAATTTTACATGCAGAAATCGGAAGTGCAGTCAGCACCTGTTTATGACCTTGAAACACAATTTGCGGGGCTACGCGTATTGGGTGTAAGCGGATTAAACTCTTTTGGTAAAGTAAAGAATATTTATGAAATGAGTTATGCGGAGGAAGAGCTTGTTGACCTTACCTATCCTACAACTCCAATTTTAGACCAAACAATAATAAATTTTCACTTTTGTATTTTAGGTACTAATATACAATCTGTTAAGGATTCATTTATTGACTTTGCAACCAATAATATACTTTACTATTGGGACACGAATAATAATAAAAGAGTTAAACTTTATAGGGTTGATGAATTTTCGGAAAGCCTTATTGTAATAAGGGATAATATTGATTATTTTGAAGCTACAATAGCATATAAAAATGTAAAGGGATATACGGACACATCATGTTTTAGTTCAACGTGGAGCGTTACTACTGGTGAAACTTTGGTGTTTCCATTAAGTGGACATTCTCCATTAACGGTAAGCACCTATGTATATTGGGGTGATGGAACTTATACTACAATAGCAGCAAACACAAACTTGGGAACAAGTGGAGTTTCTCATACTTATACTTCGGCTGGTGATTACACGATTATAGTTCAGAATGCAAATAATCAAATGCCGTTTTTCTCTTTACAGACTCCAATAACTTCGCGCGATAATTTAAAAAGTTTAGACACTCCATTTTTGACAATGTATAATGGTGGCAGTATTATAACCGTATTAAATGGACTTTGTGAATCTGCAAGTAATTTAACTTCGATTTGTGAGAACTTGTTTTTATTAAACCAACAAGGAACAAGCCTTTTTGAATCGTTTTCCGGTTGTTCTAAATTGGCTACTTTACCACAAAGACTATTATACTATTTGCCGCTTTTAACAAGTGTTGACAGTTGTTTTAGTGGAACACTAATAACCTCAATACCAAACAATTTCTTTAGATACAATACGGCTTTAACAAATGTGTCAGCTTGTTTTTCGGCTTGTACGGTACTTGCAAGTTGTCCTTATTATTTATTTAGATATAATCTATTAATAACTGATTTTTCTAATACTTTTGCTTCATGCCCTAAACTCGTTTATAATAGCGATATTTTCTGTGATGAGGCAACTGAAAAAACAACGCGATTTGCAAGTGTAACTCCAAACTTTACTTCTTGTTTTAATAGGGCAACAGAATCACATACAGAAATAGGTATTGTTCCAGAATTATGGTCTTATACATACACAGGAACGCCAACCTCTACAACTTGTTTTTATGGAGCTGGAAATGCCGCAACCTCTGTTTCAAATTATACTTCAATACCTTATTCTTGGGGTGGTAGTACTTTGTTTTCATATAGCAATCCAGTTATAAGCGATGTAACGCTTGTTGGTTGTACGGCAATGATGACACTAACAATAGACACGTCTTATTATGCAACACTAACAAGTACCGGATATTCTCTTGATGCTGGTGCAGACACTCCAATAACTCCAGTAAAAACGGTTGACGGTGCTTTTTTTGACACCTATACCGCAACGGTAACAATAACTGGACTTTCTAATAATACGTCTCACTCAATAAGAATGTTTTTTGTTTATAACGGTGCAACTCACTCAACGATAAATATTGTTTTTACAACGAAAGAGCCAATTGTCGGGGAGGATAAATTTGAATTTACTATCTATGTGGATGATATTTTGCTTAACGGTTCTCCAAAACAATTTTACTTACCATTTAGTGGAACAGCACCATCAACAGACACTATTATTTATTGGGATTTTGCTAATGATGAAACAGACACAGAAACAATAACGGCAGGTAGTACAATTTCATCTTATCCATCACATACTTATTTAGGAAAGGGTTATAAAGAAATTAAAATTTATAATAGTGCTGGTGTAATGCCAAAGTTCGGTTGTATATCACCTGCCGTAAATTTTCATATTACAACGATAGACACACCTATGTACAAAATGTATAACGGTGCAACTCCGATAATATCATTAAACTATTTGTTTTACGGGCAGTCCCAATTGTTAAGTGTTTGCGCAGATATTTTTGATAATAACACTATTGCAATGAACTCATTGCAGTATGCATTTGCGAATTGTTCTTCGCTCGGAGAGATACCAGCAAATATATTTGACAAACTAACTTCACTTTCGCAGGTTACTGGTATTTTTAAAAATTGCACATCACTAACAGAATTGCCGACAGACTTGTTTAGATATAATGTAAACATAGATGGTTTTTATGAATCATTTCGCGGTTGCACTTCATTGATAAGTGTTCCAGATTTGTTTTTTAGATATAATTTAAAAGCACACAATTTCAATCAATGTTTTTTATATTGTGACAATCTTTGTATAAATGCAGATATTTTCTGTAATGATGAATCTGAAAGAGGTTTAAGATTTTCAACAAGCGGTTTATATGACAGTATTACAGCTCCTACTTTTTATAAAATGTTTTTTAGATATTCAAATGGCTCTTTTGCACTAAGTGGAACAGCCCCACAATTAACTGATTATATTTTTACTTATGATGCAATAAGTTCAGATTGTTTTGGCGGACGTGGAAACAATGCAAACACAATAACAAATTATAGCACTCTTGGTGCTTGGAAATAATAATAAAAAAAAACAAAAACAATGAATTTAAAAGATATTTTAGCTAAGTTTTTAAAGTTTATAAAGACAAATACGTTTTATTTTATAATAGCCACACTACTTATATTTTTATGTATAAGTGTTGCAAGGTGCATTCATAATAAAAAAGACGATAGTACCATTGTAAGCACGGTTACACATACCGTAACTACAATTGATACTGTTATTAAAGATACTGTTATTTATAAGCCGATACCAGTTGTCGAAGTAGTCCATAAAATTGACACGACAATTGACACTTGCTTTGTAATTGTGGATTACTTTACAGACAGATATTATAAGTATGATATGGAGGATAGCAATTTTAAGTTTAATGCGAATATATTAGTGAACAAAAATTCTATTCAAACGTTAAAGTATAATTACGAGGTTTATAATCACAATACCGTAACTACTACGGTGGTAACTAAAATACCAAAGTTTTCATTATACTTAGGTGGTGGCGTTGAAACTAACCTAAAAAGTATTGATGTTAACTTAGGAATAGACGTAGGAATAAAGCGACATTTAATAG
>Ga0209099_1001237_pt1 | contig 26474 bp, 26 predicted proteins | sample AD_JPNHW2_MetaG_FD_184430 | JGI IMG/M metagenome (GOLD analysis project Ga0209099, IMG submission 184430) | Active sludge microbial communities of municipal wastewater-treating anaerobic digesters from Japan - AD_JPNHW2_MetaG (SPAdes) (version 2) | ecosystem: Engineered > Bioreactor > Anaerobic... | reverse complement strand
AAACTTGAGGAACTGTTCGAGCATCACCGGGAGTTTCTCCTCGATCTGCTGACGGGGCAGGTGGGTGACGTCGAGATAGACCCCGCCGTGGACAGTGCCCCGCCCCTGCAGGATCTCCGTTGCGATTGCCCGCGAGACGACGTCGCGGGTGGAGAGCTCCATTCTTTCGGGGTCATACTTCTTCATGAACCGTTCCTGGAGCGCGTTCAGGAGAACCCCTCCTTCGCCCCTTACGGCCTCGGTAACAAGCCTGCCGCGCGCATCGTACGGGTATACCGCACCGGTCGGGTGGAACTGGACCATCTCCATATCGATAAGCTCCGCCCCTGCCCGGTACCCGATGGCAAACCCGTCGCCGGTCCCGCTCGATGAATTCGTGGAGATGTCATAGATCCTCGTTCCCCCGCCAGTCGAAAGGACCACAGCATCGGCAGTAACCGCCAGCAGATCCCCGCATTCATCGATCGCAAGGGCGCCGATGACCCGGTTGCCTTCCCTGAGCAGGTCAAGTGCAGTAACTTCGCTCAGGACCCTTACATCGGAAAGCCCAAGCCGGTCGATCAGTGTCGCCATCATCTCGTGACCGGTCCGATCGCCGGCATAACAGGTCCGGGGGAACCGCTGCCCGCCAAACGGGCGCTGGCAGACCTGGCTGTCCTCGGTGACATCGAAGACCGCACCCCAACGGATAAGGTCGGCGATCCGAGCCGGGGACTCTGCAACAAGGGTGCGGACAAGCCCGGGATCATTGAGGTACGCTCCGCCTTTCATGGTGTCCGAAAAATGCCCTTCGCAGGAGTCCTGCTTTTTCAGGACCGCGTTGTACCCCCCTTCTGCCATCGGGGTGCACCCGCCTTTTCCGGGGACCGTCTTTGTGATGAGCACCACGTCCCCGTACCCGGAAGCCTCGATCGCCGCCCGTACCCCGGCCCCGCCGCTCCCGATCACCAGCACGTGGCAGTCTATGACGTCATCTGCACGCATCTTATTATCTGGTGGATCGTATAGTATGATAAAATCGAGGCTGACAGCCCTCGACAGCAGGATACAATCTATGAGACTCCTGATGAAATTCGGAGGCACCTCCGTTGCGGATGCGGCGTGTATCGGTCGCGTTGTTGACATCATCGAACAGCACCACAAGAACGGCGAGGAACTGGCCGTTGTCGTCTCTGCGCAGAGAGGAGTCACCGACCAGCTCATCGAGACCTCCACAAACCTCGCGACGAGCAGGGATGCCTCTCCCATCGAGCCCCTGATTGCGTCCCTGCGGACCCGGCACATGACCACGCTGCAGGGTGCAGCGCCGGGATTTGTAGCGGAGATCGGGCCGATCATCGAGGAGCGCCTATCAGACCTGCGCAATATCTTAAACGCGGTTTACAATCTCCGGGAGCTCACGCCCCGGTCAAAGGATTATATCATCTCCTACGGGGAGCGCCTGCTTGCCCCGATAGTCGGGGCGGCTCTCGAACAACGGGGCATTCCCTCCGTCGTGCTCGACGGGTGCGAGGCCGGTATCGTGACGACCCCGCAGCACGGTGAATCCACCGCACTTCCGGAATGCGACGAACGGATCCGGCGCAGGATCCGCCCCCTGCTGAAGAAATCGGTGCCGGTCATCATGGGGTTCATGGGTTGTTCCCAGGAAGGCATCATCACGACGCTGGGGCGGAGCGGTTCGGACTACTCCGCATCGATTATCGGGGCAGGGATCGATACAGGCGAGATCTGGATCTGGACCGATGTCGACGGGATCATGACCTGTGACCCCCGGGTGATCAAGGATGCCCGGGTGATCCCGGAGCTCTCGTATCTCGAAGTGATGGAGCTCTCGTTCTTCGGAGCCAAGGTGATGCACCCGCGCTCGATCGAGCCGGCAATGAGAAAGAACATCCTTGTCCGGGTCAAGAACACCTTTAACCCGGCCGGGCCCGGAACGACAATCGTCAGGACCGAGAAACGCGATCACCGGGTCGTCAAGGCGCTCACGTTTATCGAGAAGGTAGCCTCCCTCAACATCAACGGTGCCCAGATGATTGGTCGCCCCGGCGTTGCTAGGGAGATCTTTACTGCCCTTGCCGAAAAGGAGGTCAACATCATGATGATCTCGCAGGGTTCATCCGAGGCGAACATCTCCCTCATTGTTGACGAAGCGCAGATCGATATCGCGGTGCAGGCGCTCGCCCCGCTCGTTGAAAAGGGCATCGTACGCGAAGTGATGCAGAACCGGGACGTGAGCGCTGTCGCCGTCGTAGGTTCCGGCATGGTAGGGGCCCCGGGAACCGGCGGCAGGATCTTCACGGCGCTCGGGAAAGCCGGCGTCAACGTGATGATGATCTCGCAGGGATCCTGCGAGGCGAACATCTCGTTTGTTGTGCGGCAGGAAGACGGGGCAAGGGCAGTCCGGATCCTGCACGACGAGTTCCGGCTCTCGGAGGCTTCGGATGAGTAGCCGCTCCTACGCAGATGCAGGAGTGGACATCGATCTTGAGGCAACCGCTATCAGGGCTCTTATTAAGAACCTGACCTTCCGCAGGAGCGCCACTCCCCGCATGACCGGGGAGGTCGGCCATTTTGCAGGACTCATCGAATTTGGCGACCATGTCCTCGCCCTGACAACCGACGGTGTCGGTACCAAGATGCTCGTTGCAGACATCATGGAGGACTGGTCGACGGTAGGGATCGACTGCATGGCGATGAACGTCAACGACCTGTACGTGATGAACCTTGAGCCGGTCGCCTTCGTGGATTACATTGCAACGAACAGCCTCTCCGTTGAGAAGATGGCCCAGATAGGAAAAGGCCTCAACGAGGGTGCAAGGCAGGCAAACATCGATATCGTTGGCGGGGAAACGGCGACCTTAAAGGGGCTTGTCAACGGGCTCGACCTTGCCGGCACCTGCCTCGGGCTCCAGAAGAAGGACCGGGTCGTGACCGGCGAGAAGATCGTGCCCGGGGACGTTATCGTCGGGGTCCCGTCAACGGGCATCCACAGCAACGGGCTCACGCTCGCCCGCCGGGTCGTCGAGGAACACGCAGATTACCACACGAAACTGGAAACCGGCAGAACCCTTGGCGAGGAACTGCTCACCCCGACACGGATCTACGCGGAGAGCCTCTCTGTCTGTGCCGGCACCCCCGTACACGGCATGTGCCATATCACCGGCGGCGGCCTGCTCAACTTCAGACGCCTGAGCAGGTACGGCTTTAAGATCACCGATCCCATCACGCCGCCGGCAATCTTCCGGTGGATCCAGAAGACCGGCAGGATCGACGATAACGAGATGTACAGGACCTTCAACATGGGCATGGGGTATGCGTACATCGTCCCCAAGGCATCCGTTCCCGCAGTCCTTGCAAAAGCAAAGGGCGCTAAGGTCGTCGGGACCATTGTCAGGGAACCCGGCGCGTTCTTGAAAAACGAAGAAGTGACCTGATACTATCAAAAGACCAGATTGTATCAAAAGCCCGCTCTTTTTTCAGGCTTCAGGATCGACGGCAAGATCCGATTTTTCCGCCTTATCGGAGACAATCACGCTGTTTCCCGATGGATCGTCGAGGATCAGGGTAAATGCAAGGTTTCCATCCCGCGCCTGCCCGATACGCTTCAGGAGGGTGCGGGCATTCTCTTTCTGGGAGGGATCGCCTTCGCGCTCTGCGCCGATAACGACCTGCTCGATCCGATCGAGCACACCCTCGACATTGGAGACAAAACCCGTGCAGGCGGGGCCGGGATCGATCTCGACGCCAAGCTCGGGGATTGCAAGCGATGCGGTCATGCTGCGCACGATCCGGGCGGCAAGATCCTCAGGGGAGCTTACGGCAAGCGTGTACCGTGCCGGTTTTGCAGACTTAAGAACCTGGGTATCGACGTAACGGTACCCGCAGTGGGGGCAGTTTGCGCTGATGATTAAAATATCGGAGAAATAGGGGATATTTTCGGTCTGGTACCGGAATTCTATCTCCTCAGAACATGTCGGGCAGGGACCCGGGACGGTCTTTAGCACGTCGGTTCAGGCTCCGCCGATCTTGTCGCGTGAGATCTTGACGGACATCGGGGTCAGGACAACGTAGCGCTGGTCGCCAAGTCCGATGATGTCGCCGTTGACATCCTTTGCAACTTCTTTCAGGTCTTTCAAGACCCGCTCGTACGTGACTTTGTCCATCTTGAGCCGGGAGATGTCCACGATCACGATATTGCCGGAATAGACCTCGTCCTTGACACGGGGGGTGTCTTTCAGGTCGGTGATTGTCGCGATCTTCACAAGGAGCGCGGGGGAACCGGCCTGTTCCTCATAGGAAGTCAGGTCGAGGTCCATGTAATCCTCGTCAGATGTGCCGGCACTCTTCCCAAGGAGGGTATCAATGATTTTAACCATAACAAAACTGTATAAAGAATTTTATTTAATAGTATCTGTCCGTTCCTGACGAAAACGATAACTTTTGGCGCACCCGTGCGTTATATTGCCGGATTTCAGAACTCAAGGTTCCAGATCTCGTCCCCGACAAAGTGGACTTTTTTGCACATCTTGCCGGAAGCACTTTCCAGGATCTGAGGCGCATCGAAGAGGGCGAGCGCGATCGCAAGTGGTTTTCCGTGCCGGTCATCCACGACCTGCACCGGGGCCTGTGCCCTGACATCGGGGGTAACCTTCGTGATCCCCGGGCGCATGACATCGGCGCCGTTGACAACGAACGGGATCGCCCCGGCATCGACAGAAACCCTCCGCTGCGGGAACGGGCGTTCGATTGCCCCCTTCAGGGTGGGGAAGATCCAGCCGCCGTACTCCATGATCAGTGGTTTCTTATTGACCAGGTAAAAACAGAGATCGTCGCTGCTCGTCTCAAGGATCTCGATCGATTCTGCGGCAAACAGATCGGCCCCCTCGCCGATCTGATCCTTAAGCCGGGTAAAAATCTCCGCTGCCTGGCCTTTCCGGATGGTGTGGCGCTTTTTTACCGTGAATTTTTTCATCGTCTGTCATACCAATCACGTTCCGTCAAGAAATAGTTTGCCGCGTTCAGGGTAATCCCCTGACCCCCCTCCTCTCAGGAAAAGCCTGCTGCAACGGAAAATCCGCCCATATCCACGGTATGTTTATGTATCCTGCCTGCTCACTAATAGTACTCCAGAGCGATGGATAAAGGGTATTTTGTATGACCAAGCGACCGTTGGATATTTTGGATCAGACACTGAACCGCCAGCCTGTGCTTGTCTCGCTGAAAGGAGGCAGGGAGATCCGTGGCGTCCTGCAAGGCTACGACGTCCACATGAACCTTGTCCTCGACAAAGCAGAGGAGATGGAGGAAGGGCAGGTAAAAAAGGTCGGGACGCTGATCGTCCGTGGGGATAACGTCATCTACATCTCGCCATCCATTGAGTAACTGAGGTGAATCGTAATGTCAAAGGGAACGCCCTCGATGGGCAAGATGAACAAGAAGACCCATATCGCCTGCCGGCGTTGTGGGAGCATCTCGTATCACGCACAGAAGAAAGTCTGTTCAGCCTGCGGGTTTGGGAGAAGCACCAAGCTGCGCAGCTACAAGTGGACTAACAAGCGGCCGAAAGTCCCGACGCATTAATTGAGGAGTTGTATGTGTGGAATCGTTGGCATCGTGGATGCCGGCGGCGTATCCATCCAGCTCTATTATGCAATGTACGCTCTCCAGCACCGGGGGCAAGAGAGCGCCGGGATCTCAACTTTTGACGGCCAGACCCTGTATAAGTTTAAAGGCCAGGGCCTTGTTGCCGACGTCTTTTCTTCCGCTGTTCTTTCTGACCTGAAGGGGACTGCCGGTATCGGCCATGTCCGGTACCCGACAACCGGTGCCAACCTCCCCGAGAATATCCAGCCCCTCAACTTCCAGTTCAAGGACCACTCGATCTCCATCGCCCATAACGGCAACCTGGTCAACACGAAAGAACTGCGTGCAGGTTTCGAGAGGGCCGGGGAGATCTTCACCACGACCACGGACACCGAGGTCATCGCCCGGATTTTGATGGACGAGATCGGGAGATCGGGGAGCGTCGAGGATGCGGTCAACCTCTGCATGCACAAGGTCCGGGGTTCGTATTCGGTCGTGATGATGATCGACGGCATCATCTACGCGTTCCGCGACCCGCAGGGCATCAAGCCGTTCTGCATCGGGAAAACCGCGAACGGGTACCTGGTCGCATCGGAGAGCGTTGCCATCGATGCCCTGGACGGGACGTTTCTGCGCGACATCAGGCCGGGCGAACTCATCCGGATGGATGCGGAGGGGGTCCGGTGCACGCAGATTGCGGTTGCCACCTGCCGGGCGCACTGCATATTCGAGTACATCTATTTCGCCCGTGCGGATTCCATCATCGACGGAAAACTGGTGTACGAGGTCCGGTCCCGGATCGGCCGGAAGTTGTACGAGGAGGACCCGGTTGCTGCCGACAGCGTCTCGCCGGTGCCCGACTCCGGCACCGCGTACGCGATCGGGTATGCGCACCGGTCCGCTTTCCCGTATATCGAGACCCTGATGAAGAACCGGTACATGGGACGGACCTTCATCATGCCAAGCCAGCAGCAGCGCGAGCGGGCGGTCCGGATCAAACTCAATCCCATCCCCGCCCACCTTGCAGGCAAGTCCGTCGTGCTGATCGACGACAGCATCGTGCGGGGCACAACCTCCCGACGGATCATCGAGCTGATCCGCGAGGCTGGGGCAAAAGAGGTCCACATGCGGATCGGGTCACCCCAGATCAAGGCACCCTGCTACCTCGGCGTTGACTTCCCGACCCGCGAAGAGCTGATCGCAAGCGACAAGGTTGAGGAGGAGGTCCGGAAGTGCATCACGGCAACGACCCTCCACCATGTCTCGCTCGACGCCCTCATCGAGGCAATCGGGTGCGGGAAGGACAACCTCTGCGTCGGGTGCCTGACCGGCTGCTACCCGCTTCCAATCGAAGGCGAGACCGGGCTTACCCCCCACATCGACTTCGTGGCCGGGACGTACCAGGCAAACCTTGGGTCGTTTGAAGAGAAACTCTGAGGGGATAGTGCACCTGCCTACCCGCCTGCAAGGCTTTGCCCTGAACCTCAGCCGTTGACGACCGGGGTCTGCCGGGGGAGGATCCGGGAATGGAATATATCAGGAACGCATTCAACGATTTTGCTACGGAATACGATGCCCAGCGGGAGTTCGTCATCCCGGACCTGAGGGGGTTTTACGAGGCTGCAGCATGGGCGGCGGAGACGGATCAGTTGGAACCGGCCATCCTTGACATCGGCGCCGGGACGGGGCTTCTCTCCGCGTTCATGCTCCGGAAATTCCCGCAGGCGACGTTCACGCTCATGGACATTGCCGAAAACATGCTGGAGAGGGCAAAGGAGCGCTTTAAGGACCAGGAGAGGATCCGGTATATTGTCTGCGATTACAGCAGTTCTGATCTCTCCGGGCCGTACGACATCATCTGTTCCGCCCTGTCGATCCACCACCTCGAAACCGGGGACAAGCGCCGGCTCTTCCACCGGATCTTTTCTGCATTGAAACCGGGTGGGATGTTCATCAACGCGGACCAGGCAGACGGCGAGACGGCATATTTCCGGGAGAGATACCTTGAGTACTGGAACGAATTCTTAAGGAACGGCCCCCTGCGCGATGCCGAGAACGCCGGGATCCTGAACCGGCGGAATACCTATGACCGGAACGAGAAACTCTCCCTGCAGCTTGAATGGCTCAGAAAAGCCGGATTTGCCGACGTTGATGTGGTCTACAAGAACCGGACCTTCATCGTGACCGTTGCCCGGAGGGACGGCAACAGCAACCTATAACCGGTCCAACGACCATTAGTTTCCCGTATGGCAGGATCTTCCGCCTCTGACTATGACGGGATCGACTGGAATGCGGTCTGGAAAGCCCGCCAGGACCGGCACGAGGCGTCAAGGAAATTCGAAGATACCACGCACAACTGGGACAAGAAGAAGAATGCCCGGCGGTATAACGAGGGCTCGATGGCCGGGTCCGACCCACGGGTGGCGATGACCATTGCCGGGCTTGCCATCAGCCGGCGCTCCCGGGTGCTGGATATCGGTGCCGGGCCGGGAACGCTCGCCCTCCCGCTCGCCCCCCGCGTGAAGGAGGTAACGGCGGTCGAGCCCGGTAAAGGAATGCTCCTTGTCCTTGCGGAGAAGATGCGGGAGGATGGGATCTCCAATATCACCTGTATTGAAAAACTCTGGGAGGACGTCGATGTCGCCTCCGACCTTTCCACCCCGTACGATGTCGTGATCGCGTCGCTCTCGCTCACGATGGCAGATCTGCGCGAGGCACTGGTAAAGATGGATGCCGTCTCATCGGGATACGTCTACCTCTTCTGGTTTGCCGATCCCCCCTTCTGGGAGAGGATGTATATCGACCTCTGGCCGGACCTGCACGGCGAACCCTTTTACCCGGGCCCGAAAGCCGACTGCCTCTTCAACGTCCTCTACCAGATGGGGATCTACCCGAACATCGGGATGCTGCCGCTCGGGAAGGAGTACCGGTTTTCGACGGAGAAGGAGCTGACGGCGTTCTTCAGGCGCCGGTTCGGGGTGAAGACCGCACGGCAGAGGAGGGTGCTGGACACCTATCTCGCGCCATTGATCCGGCGGGAGGGCGGCGAAGTCGTGGTATCCGGGAACTCGACGCTTGCAAAGGTCTGGTGGAAGAAACCGGGTAATTCCCCGGAATGATCCTTTTTTTAAAAAAAATCCTGACACACTGACGATTGCGTACAGGTTTTCTTTTCGGTTAAAAAAAAATTTCCTGTATGGGTTATTTCCGCTCTTCCTTCCCGCCGGCAACGCCGGAAGCCCGGCAGCACAGGAAGATGCATCCCACAACAAGGATGGCCGATACGATGCCGGTGAGGAGGATTGCAAACGTGCTCGCGTTTGCTGCATCCTCATAGGTTGTTGCCGAGATGTCGATTGCCAGCACCGCAACCGTGTTACCGGTAGAATCGTTCGGCGAGTCATCGATGGGGGCGTACGCGGTCATGAACGTGCCGTATTTCGTGGTATAGGGTGTTGCCGACGAGGAGGGCACGGAGAGCGCGGTGAAGATTGCATCCCTGTTGGGATCGGTCGAGATCTCGCCGATCGGAGCCGAACCGGCCGGATCGGAGAAGGTCAGGTCATCGACAAGGAATGTCGCGGACTGGTCCGGGTTGACTTTGAGGATATATGCGTTGACAATCCGGTCATTCATGCTCCGCATGGTGCGCAGCTTGTTGACAATTACATGATACTTCAGGGTATTCTCGTCACCGGGCTGCAGGCCTGCGACTTCGCTCCCGTCGATCTGGCTTGCCATGACCGCGGCGGTCGACTGGAGCCCTGCACGGGCTGAGACCCCGACAGAATCCTTTGCACTGAAGTACGCGTTTGCGGTCAGCAGGCCGATGATCACGACTGCAATGACGGTAAACACCCAGGTTTTCGAGGTTGTTGAACAGCAACAGGTCATCTTACATCCTCCTCCCAAACAGGCACCCGAGTGCCAGTGCTGCGACTATCCCCCCAATGGGGACGAGTGCCGGCATCCCGGATTCGGGCGTCGGCGTCGGTGCAGGCGTCAGGGTTATCGCGACGGGGACCGTCTGACCCGCTGGCACCGTTACGGTCGACACGGAGTCCTGGTAGCCGGACAGCTTCAGGGTCAGGGCGTGCTGGCCGGCACTGATCTGCGAAAGGGTGACCGGGGAATACCCGCGGAAGACGTTATCAACGAGGACTTCCGCGCCTGAAGGGGACGAGACGATCTGCACGGACCCGGTTGCAGCGACAGGAGAACCGGACGGCGTCATACTGACCTGGACGTAATTGTTCGTGTTCGCCTTGATGTAGACGGTCTCGATCCAGTCGTTGTATCCCTGCGCAGTCAGCTTGAGGATATGGTTGCCGGAGGTGACCGTGCTCATGACATAGGATCCTCCCGAGCTCGTCATTCCCATCAGGTTGCTGTCAAGGTACACCTGCGCTCCGGCAGGAGCCGAACCGAGGGTCAGCATGCCGGATGTTGCCGGGGAGAGCGACGGGGAAAGCGTCTGGGTACTGTCAGCCGACACGTACACGGTGGAGGTCCAGTCACTGTATCCCGAGAGTCTGATGATGACGTCATGGTTCCCGGTATAGAGGGAGACCGTTATCGGTGTGTGGCCGCGGTACTCGCCATCCACGTATGCCGAAGCCCCGGTGGGCGACGACCTGAGATATACGGTCCCGGTAGCCCGCGGGGAGGGGGACTGCTGGAGCGTGGGGTAATAGGACGTCGTCCGCCCGGCATAGACGACGAGGGTCTGCGAGTTGGACGAGTACCCGGTGAGCGTGGCCTTCATGGAGTAGGTGCCCGGGTCAAGGTCCGGGATGGTGAGCGGGGCATAGCCGTAGAAGACCCCGTTGGCGTAGATCGCCGCCCCGCTGGGGGACGATTTGGCATAGATCGAACCGGTCTCGTGGACCGGTGTCGGGGCAGTCGTGACCGGGTTCAGGGTCGCGTAGACGGAGACATGCTGTCCGTCTGCCGGCATGGAGTAGAGCGTCTCGCCCCAGCTGGCATACCCGCTTTTGGTGACCTGGACATTCTTTACCGGGGTCCCTGTCGGTGAGACCGCGACAGAAAGGACACCCCCGGCAATCTTCCCCTTGTAGTTCCCGTCAAAATAGACCGAGGCGCCATCGATATTGCAGTAGGTGTCGATCCAGCCTTTTCCACCGCCCACGACGACCGTTTCAACAGGGCCGTCGGTCGGTTCCTCCGTAGGCTCATCCGTGTAGACGGGCCCGGGCATATCTTCCGCAGACACTGCGGGGATCCAGAAGAGCAGCAGGAGCGCTGCCAGGAGCCAGAGTTTCAGCAGGAAACCGGTTGTGTTACCCATATAACAGAATCCACCGTATTGTATTTAGCAGTTTCAAAACGCCTCCATCCCCGGAATCTATATATCCCTAAAAAGCGGGCTCTGTTGGCAAATCCCGGCAGATCCGGTGTGGCGCCTTTTTTCCAAAAATTCATGAACGGTGAAGAATCCCTACGCCAGCTGACAAGGCCAACCCCATGCTTACAAGCCATACGCTCCTCCTGAAATACCGGCACGACGCCTGGCTCTCGTTTGGCAATGTCGGGGCCTGGTACGTTGACCGGGGAGCGCCGGGGGACCGGTCATGGGCGTACGGGCCGGATATCCGGGCGCTGGATTCCCAGTATTTCGAGGTCGAATCCGCAACCGGGACGAAATGCATCCCGTACCACCGGATCCGCAGGATCACCTACGAAGGGGCGATAGTCTGGGAACGGGCGGGAGGCCCGGAGAACGATACTGCTGATCCCAGATGATCCGCAGGCCTGCTTCATTACGAATCCTGCACAGATCCCTTTCCCGGAACAGGCCCCGTCCCCGGACCGTGCAGCATATCCGGGATGATCGAGTACAGTACCGGAGCAATGAACGCCCCGTCACCGTCATGGAACCCATCATGGAGAGAGTCAGTTGCGCGAACTTCGACAATTCCTGGACCTCCTTGTTGATCTCGCAAACTACGAGCGCCTCGATCCGCCAGGTCCGGAAGAGGCGGAACGACTCAGATCCGACTGCCTGTCCGATCCCCCGCGGTACGAGGCGTATCTCTGCCGGGTGGACGGAACCACGACCGGGTACGTGACATTCTATTTCACCTACTCGACATTTCTTGCAAAACCGACGCCCTTTTTAGAAGACATCTTCGTGCTGGAAGAGTACCGTTCCCGAGGTATCGGCGGGATGCTCTTCGATTTCTGCCGGAGCGAGGCGAAGACGCGGGGGTGCGGGCGTCTCGACTGGCTGGTCCTTACCTGGAACGAGACTGCCATCAGGTTCTATGAGAGGCATGGCGGGAAACGGATGAACTGGTACCCGTACCGGCTGGAACGCGGCGGGTTTTAGGGGTTCCCGGGCGCCAATACCTTCAGGCAGTCGTAATAATAGATATCAAAAACCGGTGGAAAAAGAGGGTATTGGTTTTGGTAGTTACTGGTATTCCGGCGGCTGCACCTGTTTTGGCAGGCCACCCTTGAAATGCTGCTGGATCTTTGCATAATATTCCCGCAGCCGTTCATTCATGGTCGGGTGCACCTTCTTTTGTGCTTCTTCAAAGTGCTGCATGGTTATGACCGTTGAGTTCCCGCGCAGCGCCAGCATACCAGCCTCGCGGCAGAGGGATTCGAGATCCGACCCAACAAATCCCTCGGTCCGTTCCGCGAGCGCGGTAACAAACGTTTCCCGGAGGGGATCCGAAAGCGTGAGGGAATGCTCATGCATCAGCTCGACGAGCCTGCGCCGCCGTCCACCGGTTGAAAGACCTTTGGCAGTGCCGGATTTCTCCCCGGTTGCAGCACAGAGCTCTCCGGCAGTGACGGTCCGGTCCTTCCCCCACGAATCGGCAAGCGCCGCAAGGGCATCCTCATCGTAACCGGCCGTCTTTCTTACGACCTCTTCGAGCGCCGATCCCTCGATCGGCATCAGCCGGGTGTGGATTGCGAGGATCTTCTTCCGGTCGGGAAGTGCCGGTTCCCCGATATAGACGAGCCGGTCGAACCGGCCGGGCCGCAGCAGCGCCGGGTCCACGATGTCGGGACGGTTGGTTGCACCCATGATGACGACGTCCTCGAGTTCGACAAGCCCGTCCATCTCGGTTAAGATCTGGTTGAGGACATTATCAATGACATGGGAATCGGGCGAGCTCCCCCGGGCGGGGGCGAGCGCGTCGATTTCGTCGAAGAAGATGATCGAAGGAGCAACCTGCCGGGCTTTCTTGAAGACTTCCCGTACCGCCCGTTCACTCTCGCCCACCCACTTGGAGAGGAGCTGGGGGCCCCGGACCGGGACGAAGTTTGCACCGCTCTCGCTTGCAACGGCTTTTGCGATCAGGGTCTTTCCCGTCCCCGGCGGGCCGTACAGGAGGATCCCCCGGGGCGGCTCGATCCCGAGGTCTTCGATTCTCCGGGGATCCCGGAGCGGGATCTCGATAGCCTCCCGGATCTCGGTCTTGGCCGCGTCCAGACCCCCGACATCATCCCATTTCACGTGCGAGACTTCGAGCATCACTTCCCGCATCGCGGAGGGGCCGACATCCCTGAGCGCACTCCGGAAGTCCGGGGGAACGACCTTGAGCGTATCGAGGACTTCCTGCGGGATCTCTGCGGCATCGAGGTCGAGGGTAGGGAGGTACCGGCGCAGGGCACGGATCGCCCCTTCGCGGGCGAGCGCCGCAAGGTCGGCACCCACGAACCCGTGGGTCTGCTGGGCGAGCATATCAAGGCTCACGTCCTCGGAAAGCGGCATGCCCCGGGTGTGGATCTTCAGGATCTCGATCCGGTCGGGCTCGGCCGGAACGCCGATCTCGATCTCCCGGTCGAACCGGCCCGGCCTCCGGAGGGCGGCATCGATCGCATCGACCCGGTTCGTGGCGCCGATCACGACCACCTGCCCGCGTTCCTCAAGCCCGTCCATCATGGTCAGGAGCTGGGCGACAACCCGGCGCTCGACCTCCCCTGTCACTTCCTCACGCCGGGGGGCGATCGAGTCCAGCTCGTCGATAAAGATGATCGAGGGGGCGTTCTCCCGGGCCTCCTCGAACCGTTCCCGCAGGTTCTGCTCGCTCTCGCCGTAGTACTTGGAGATGACCTCGGGGCCTGCGATGTGGATGAAGTGCGCACCGCTCTCGCTTGCAACGGCTTTTGCGATCAGGGTCTTTCCCGTCCCCGGCGGGCCGTACAGGAGGACTCCTTTTGGCGGTTCGATCCCGAGTTTCTGGAAGAGCTCGGGGTGCCGGAGCGGGAGCTCGATCGTCTCGCGCAGGCGCTGGAGCTCGTCCTTGAGCCCGCCGATATCCTCGTACGAGACCCGTTTTACCCCTTCGAATCCCGCAGCCGGCTTGTCGGAGAACTCGATCGCCGTGTTCTTGGTGATGATGACCGCTTCCTCCGGCTCGATCTCCACGACCTTGAACGCCACGATCTGGGGTTGGATGAACGGGAGCCCGAGCATGATCGGCACCGAGTCGTTCTTTGCAACCGGGAAATCGATGAGCCCGTTGACCACGTGGGGATTATTGGCAATCGGGATCTTCTTGGGGAGGTCCTCCGGGGGTGCAAGCACGACCCGCTTTGCCTCGATCTCGTCGGGGATTGTCGAGACTTTCACGTTGTCGCCGATGCTGACCCCCGCGTTGATCCGGGTAAAATTATCGATCCGGACCTTCCGCTGGTTCCAGTCCTCGACAAGCGACCGCCAGACCTTTGCGACAGTCCGGCGCTTCCCCTCGATTGCGACGAGATCTCCCGGGGAGATCTTTAACGCAAGCATCGTTTCAGGGTCGAGCCGTGCCTTCCCGCCGCCCTGGTCGCCGGGATACGCGGAATCCACCCTCAGTTGCACTTCAGCCATTACCTTAAAGGTCATATACGGTGGGATTTATAGGTACTGTCATTACTATGCGCATACTCATCCTCGATCCCTTCCATGGCGCAGCCGGGGATATGATCACGGCGGCTCTCCTTGACTGCGGGGCGGACCGGGGGCTTGTCGTACGGGCGATGAGCTCTGTCGTGGCAGAGCCATCTGTTACAACCGTGACGCGCTGCGGGATCCGGGCAACCCGGGTCGAGACGAGGGCCAGCCATTCGCACCGGACGCTTCCGGAGGTTCTTGCACGGTGCGATGCTGCCGACGCGCCGGAAGCGGTAAACGCGATGGCACACCGGGTCTTTACACGGATCGCCGCCGCCGAGGAGCGGGTGCATGGCGCAACGCCGCACTTTCACGAGGTCGGGGCAGACGACGCAATCGCCGACGTGATTGGAGCCTGCACCGCACTGCACACCCTCCGGGTCGACGGTGTGATGGTGCTTCCGGTCTCCCCGGGCAGCGGGACTGTCACGGGCTCCCACGGAACGTATCCCGTCCCTGCACCGGCAACCGCCGCAATCCTCGAAGGCTCCGGTATTGCCATCCGTCACAGGGGCGGCGAAGGCGAACTTTTAACCCCCACCGGTGCGGCGCTGCTTGCGGAGTTTGCCACGATCCGGGCGCCGGGCTGCGATTCCTGCACGATCAAAAAGACGGGCTACGGGGCGGGAACGCGGGATCCCAAAGAGACGCCCAACGTGCTGCGGGCAATGGTTGCCGAAACGACCGGTTCGCCCGTCCCGCAGGACTGCGTTGACGTGCTCGAGACCAACACCGATGATGTCAGCGGTGAGGTCATCGCCCATGTCATCGCCCGGTGCATGGAGGAGGGAGCCCGGGATGCAAGCGCACTTCCCCTCGTCATGAAGAAAGGACGGCCCGGAAACCTCATCCGGGTCATCTGCCCGCAGGACAAAAGTCTGGCCCTTGCAAAACTCCTGGCCCGGGAGCTCGGCACGCTCGGGGTGCGGTGCACGCCGGCAGTCCACCGGTTCATCGCAGACCGTACAACCGGCGAGGTCCCGGTCACGATCGCCGGGCAGGTGCGTACGCTCCCGGTCAAGTACGGCTGGCTGGACGGCCGGGTCTATACCGTGAAGCCGGAGTTCGATACTGCACAGAAGCTGGCTCTTGAGCTCGGGATTTCAGCCCGTTCCGTCCTGCAGGCGGCAACGGACGCCGGGTGGAGAGCCGTACGGGAGGGGCATGCCGGACATCCGTGACAGCACCGGAACACCGGCACTTGATGCCCTGCTCGGGGGAGGGATCGAGCACAAGGTCATCACCCAGGTCTCCGGCGAGCCGGCAAGCGGCAAGACCACGATCTGCCTGCTTGCCGCGGTCGCCTGCTTAAACGCCGGACGCACCGTCGTCTGGATCGACACAGAGGGCTTCTCCATCGAACGGTTCCGGCAGGTTGCCGGCGACAAGGCGGAGCAGCTTGCCGATCGGCTCCTTCTCTACGAACCCACGGACTTTGCCAAGCAGGGGTCCGTCATCCTTGAAACGGACAGGACGATCCGGTCGCATAACGTCGGCCTTGTTGTTGTCGATTCGGCAACCGCCCTGTACAGGACGGAACTGGACCACGGGAAGGAGACGACGCAGGCACTCACCCGCCAGATGCTCATGCTGCTCGGGTTTGCCCGGCGGTACGACATCCCGGTGCTCATCACCAACCAGGTCTATGTCGATCCCGCAAAGAACACGTACTCCGGCCTCGGGGGCACCGCCCTTGAACATATCTCGAAGGCGATCGTCATGCTCGAACGCCGGCGGGGGCTTGGCGAGCGCAAGGCCACCCTTTTAAAACACCGCTCCATCCCTGCGGGCGGATCGTTCGACTTTGTCATGTCCGGCACCGGGATTTCCGCCTGATCCCTGCACCGGACCTGCTGGCCTTGTAATTCATTGTAAGTATTATATCATAGATTGAGACATATTCCTGATACCTTGGCCCTGAAGGGGGAGATCACCGAACAGATCAAAGAATTGCTCAGGCAGAACCCAAACGGCCTGAGCATCACCGCGATCGTCCGGCAGATCCCGATCAACCGGAACACCGCAGGACGGTATCTTGAGAACCTGATGGTTTCCGGGCAGGTGGAGATGCGCCATTTCGGTATGGCGAAGATCTACAGCCTCGCCCAGCGCGTGCCGCTCGCGGCCATGCTCTCGATCTCCTCCGAGCTTATTATGCTCGTCGATACCGGGAGAAGGGTGATCTATGCCAACGGGCCCATGCTCGATTTTCTCGCCACGACCCAGAAAGAGCTTTACGGCAAGGCCGTCGAGTTCACGCCGTGCGTGACCGTGTTCAACGATACATTCGAACACCTGAAAAAAAGGATCGGGAACGGGATCGCCGGGAAAGAGTGGTCCGGGGAGATCGTTGCCAAAAACGGCACCGTGATCTTTGCCTGCAGGATAGCCCCTGCGGTCTTTGAGGAGGGGCAGCGCGGGGTATCGATCCTCCTCGAGAACATCACGGAGCGCAGGGGCGCCGAGCGGATGATCGAGGAGAGCGAACGGGAGTTCCGGCTCCTCGCTGAGAACACGCTCGATATCATCAACCGCCATACCCCTGACGGTGTTTTTCTCTATGTCTCACCGGCAATAACTGCGATTGCCGGGTACGAGCCAACGGATCTGATCGGGAAGCGGGCATACGCCTTCCTGCACCACGACGACATCCCGCAGGTGGAGCGGGCGATGCGGAACCTGGATGCAAAAAACCCTGTCGTGCAGCTCACCTACCGGGCCAGGCACAGGGACGGGCATTACCTCTGGGTAGAATCGCGGTTCCGGGCAATCGTTGACGGGGACACCGGGCAGGTTGTCGAGGTGTACGGCATCACGCGGGATATATCCGGCCGTGTCCTTGCAGAACAGGCGCTCCGCGAGAGCGAGGACAGGTACCGCACCCTCGTCGAGATCTCCCCCGATGCCATCCTCCTCCACCAGGACGGCCGGATCGTCTACCTGAACCCCGCCGCCTGCAGGCTTATCGGCGTCTCCTCGCTCGAAGAACTTTCATCGGTCGGCATCCTCGACATCATCAGTCCCGGGTACCGGGAGGTGGTGCGGGAGAACATTGAGAGGGACATCGATGGCAGGCCGACACCCCTCGTGGAACTCCCGATCGTCCGGCGCGACGGCACCGAGGTTATTATCGAGGGGAAAGGCGTGGGGACGGTTGTCAACGGGAAGCCCGCCGTGCAGGTGACCCTGCGCGACATCACCGAACGGAAGAAGGCGGAAGATACCCTCCGGGAGAGCCGGCAGAGGTTGGTTGCTTCCCAGCGCATCGCGAAGATGGGCGACCTGACCTGGAACCTTGAGACCGGCGAGATCATCTGGTCGGACGGGATGTACGCGCTGCTCGGTTTCGACCGAGGGGAAACCGTTGACATGGCACGGGTGTATGCACAGAACCATCATCCCGAAGACCGGGAGCGGGTCAATACCTGGCTGAACGACAGTATCCGGTCCGGGAGCGGCCGGATCCCTGAAAACGAATACCGGGTCATACGAAAGGACGGTACGGTCCTTTTCGTGCATGCCGAAGGGGAGGTACAATATGCCGAAGGAAAGCCGGTGAAGGTGTTCTTAACCCTCCAGGACATCACCGGACGGAAACTGGCCGAACAGGATATCCGGCAGGCACGGGACATGTTTCGGACGTTCATCGACCACTCGTACGATGCTGTCATCATCCACGACACAAAAGGCGGGATTCTCAATGTGAACGAGACGATGCTCACGATGTACCGGCTCACGCGGGAGGAGGCGCTCTCCTTAACGATTGAGGATATCACCGGCCCTGCCTGCAGGAGGGAGGACGTGGGGGCGCGATGGGGGGAGGCGCTTGCCGGAAAAGACCAGTTCTTCTCCTGGCAGGCCCGTCGCCCCCGCGACGGCTCGCTCTTCGATGTCGAGGTCTATCTCACCCGCGTCACGATCGGGGACCGGCCTGTCATCCTCGCCAATGTCCGCGACGTGACGGAACGCCGGCGGGCTCAGGCAGCATTGAAGGAGAGCGAAAACAGGTACCGCACCCTTGCCGAGGTTTCATCGGACATCATCTTTCTCATTGACCGGGACGACCGCGTGATGTACGCCAACAGCGCGGCCGCCGCGCTCGTGGGGATTCCCGCCGACCAGCTCGTCGGGACACAACGCTCGTTGCACTTCTCCGGCAGACATGAGGAGTACCAGGCAGAGAGGCTGCGCCGGGTATTTGACACGGGACAAGGCATACGCGAGGAGAGCGCGTCAGAGATTGCCGGCATCCTGCACTGGTTCGATCACTCCCTTACCCCCGTCAGGGATGCCGATGGCAGGATTACCGCGGTGCTGGGTTCATCGCGCGACATCACGGATCGCAAACGGACCGAAGAGGCGCTTGCTAAAAGCGAGCGGCGGTTCCACGAACTTGCCGATCTGCTGCCCCAGAACGTCTGGGAGTGCGACATTACCGGAAGACTGACGTTTGCCAACCGCCACAGTTTCGAGATGTACCGGTATAGCCCGGAGGATATCCGGAAGGGACTAAGCGTCTGGCAGATGATCCACCCCGACGACAGGCAGCGGCTTTTCGGAATTTTTACCGAGGCCCTGAAGCATTCCCCGGAAGAGTTCCCGACCCAGCATGAATACACCGCCATACGCAGCGACGGAAGCACGTTCCCTGTCATGATGTACCTTGTCCCCATCATCACCGACAACCGGATCACGGGGATGCGGGGGATCGGGATCGACCTGTCGGAACAGAAACGGATCGGGGATGCGCTTCGGGAAAGTGCCCGCGCATTCCAGGCACTCGCGGAGAACTCGGTCGATGTTATCAGCCGGATCCGACCGGACGGTACCCTCATCTACGTGTCCCCTGCGGTCAGGCATTGTCTCGGGTATGTGCCGGAAGAGATTACGGGGGCCGGGGGATTTAAGTTCTTCCACCCCGACGACCTGCCGCATGTCCGCTCAATAATGCGTTCCTTTGCGGACCTCGGGATCGAGACCGGGACCGACAGGTTCCGGATGATGCACAGGAATGGTTCCTCTGTCTGGTTCGAAGCCACCATCCGGGCGACCCGCGATGAAAAAACAGGTCAGATCACTGAGTTCACCGTGGTTTCCCGTTTAATCCCGGCCCCGGGCGACATGCAGCCACGTTCCTGACGGCGAGGGCGCCCCCGGTTCACTCAAACCATGAGCGCCCCGGGTGCCGCGGCCGGATACGATCGGTACCTTCGCCTGCCGTACTGTTCACGGCCGGTGAGACCGGGTAGGCCGCCATCTCTTCTGCCGGGAAAGGCTGGAGCAGTTCCCTGAGTTCGCCGTCCGCAAACGGGGCGTCCGAGAGCCACCGCTGCTCGTGCTCCCTCCGGAGGATTGCGGGCATCCGGTCATGGATCGGGCGGACAAGCCCGTTTGATTCCGTCGTGATGATCGTATAGGTCGCAAACGCCCTTCCGGAAGCGTCCTGCCAGGTGTCGCAGAGGCCGGCCATCGCAAAGAGAGCCTTGTTTTCGAGATGGACAAAATACGGCTCCCGGCGGCCGCCGGCCTTTTTCCATTCGTAGAACCCGTTGGCAGGCACGATGCAGCGGTTGCGGCCAAGCAGGCTTGCAAACACGGGCTTGCCGGCGAGGATTTCGGCACGGGCGTTGATCGGGCGGGGAGAGGCGGCAGGGTCCGCTGCCCGGTGCGGGATGAGCCCCCACTGCATCGCCCTGAGGCGGTTGCCCCCCTCTCCCCGGACGATAACCGGGTTATCCGTCCCCGGCGCGATATTGAACCGGGACCGGAACCCGAGCGTCGGGTCAACGATCAGGAACCTGCCCCCGAGATCATCGATCCCCCACAATGCATACCTGCCGCACATACCCTGATACAACCGTACCGGCAAAACCCCACATCAATCTTTTGTTCATACGCGGCAGGTTCCCGCCGCAAAAACACTTTCACGCCGCGCGTTCCCTGAGCATAATAACCCGTAGCGCGAGAGGATCCGGGCGCATGGAACTCGATCTCTGCCCGTCCGTCACGCTCCAGACCGGAGCCTTCAGTGCAGTGACAGCCCCGGCTGAGACGATCACGGCGGCAATCAACGCGAACGCGGACCTGCGGCGGTTCATGTTCCTCTTTGTGTCGGGCAACTACTCCCGGCTCCTGAGCGGCATCGGCCGGGTCTCCGCAAACTTCGAGGTCCGGCGGGCGTTCACGGTCTTCCAGATCCTGACCATCCTCAACGAGTCGTACCACACCATCATCCTCATCGAACACGACCCGACACTCTACGAAGGGATCGACAGGGGCACCGTGGTGCCGCAGGTGATCCGGGCCTTCAGAGCGGCGGCGCGGGACGCGATGGTGATCCTCTATGCCCCTTCCGCGGATTTCACCTTCCACGCGATTGCGCGGGAGGCGGACCGGGTCTTTGTCATCGCGCAGCCGGCACCGCCGGCCTTCCGGGGCAGGGCGCGGCGAGTGGGCGGGGAGCGGGAGAACGGGTTCCGGCGACAGAAGACCCTGGAGGCATTTTATGGGACGCAGCATCATGAGCAGCAGGCTGGCGGTAAAGGACCTCTCCCTGCGGTGGTTACAGGCGACACGGGCGCTCCGGACCGATGAACAGAAGTACGGCAACGATCTGGTCCGGATGGTCCGGCAGCACAGCAGCGAGGGGTTCTGCGCCTTTGACGACCCGCTCGAGTCCGCCATGTTCTCGGTGCTTGTCGAGATCCTGAAGGAGCGTGACCGGACCGACCGGGAGGACGACCGTCACAACCGGCGGGAACGGGAGCATGTGGATCCTTGACTCGGTTGCCCGGGACGGTTTTGTCGATCTCTGGGACAAGGGATCTTCCGGGGTCCGTCGGATCCGGGAGGAGTACCGGCCGCCGTTCTACATCCACTTCCCCGACCCGCACCTCCACAGGGACCTGATAGGGGCTCTCGAAGCGGAGTTCGGGGCAACGGAATGCCGGTTTGCAACCATCTTCTCGGACCTTCCGGGGTACGCGGTCGTTGCCGACAGGAGCGTCGCGGAACGGATCGAGCAGCAGGCGGCGTTTGCCGTAGAACTGTTCAACGTGGACACCCGCCGCGACCAGCAGTACCTGGCGGAGCGGGGGATCTTCCCCTGCGGCAATCCTGAGGACTCCCGCTTCTCCCCGGCGGTCCCCCATTCCCTCCGGCAGATGGAGATCCGGGTTGAGGGGAACCCGGCAACCGGCCACGGGATCCGCGGCATCGCGGTTTCCTGCGAGGGGCAAAACGAACGCCTGTGCGGGAGCGAACCGGGAATCCTTGCCGATCTCTTCTCCCTCATTACGTCCTGCGATCCCGACATCGTCCTCTGCCCGGATGCCGACATCCGGGTCCCCCGCATGGCAGGGCTCGCGAAGAAGTACTGCATCCCGTTCACCCTGAGCCGGACCGGGCGGTACCGGACGATGAACTCCCGGTCCTACTGGAGCTACGGCAGGATGGAGCACAAGGAAGGGGCGGTCATCCCCGACGGCCGCATCCTGATCGACACGGAGCAGAGCTTCGTGTACCGGGAGGGCGGCCTCCCCGGGATCCTCATCGGCTCCCGGCTGAGCGGGCTCTCCCCCAACCTCGTGAGCCGGTTCACGCCGGGGACGCTTGTCAGCAGCTACGAGGTGTACGACGCCCTCTCCCGCCATATCGCCGTCCCGTTCCGGAAGGCCGATGCCGAGGAGGTGCGGCAGCTTGCGGACCTCCGGGCAAAAGACCGGGGCGGGATGATGTTCCAGCCACGGCCCGGCGTGTACGAACAGGTGTACGAGATCGATTTCACCTCCCTGTACCCAAGCATCATCGTGCACCGCAACCTCTCCCCGGAGACGATTAAGGATCCGGGCCGGCCGGGCCGGCGGGGTTTCCTTGCGGACGTCCTTTCCCCGCTCCGTGCCATGCGGATCGGCACCAAGGCGCAGAAGAAGACGGATCCGTCCTGCGCCGGGATCGACTCCGTCCTCAAATGGATGCTTGTGACCTGCTTCGGGTACACCGGGTACCGGAACGCGAAGTTCGGGCGGATCGAGGTGCACGAGGCGATCACCGGGGAGGCGCGGGAGATCCTGCTTGTAACCAAGGACATTGCCGAGTCCATGGGATTTACCGTCCTGCACGGCATCGTCGACTGTCTCTGGGTGCGGGGCTCCACCGTCGCTGCGCTGAAAGCCCGGGTGGAGCAGGAGACCGGCCTTCCCACCGAGGTTGACACCTACTCCTGGATCGCCTTCCTCCCGATGGCGGACGGCTACTTCGGCGCCTACAACCGGTACTACGGCCGGCTCGCCGACGGGAGCATCCGGGTCCGGGGGATTGCCGCCCGGCGGCACGACACCCCGGAGTATGTCCGGAACATGCAGCAGGAGATGCTGACCGCGATGAGCCGTGCGAGAACGGCTGCGGAGCTCCGGGCGCTGGAGGGGACGGTGATGGCGATCTACCGGCGCTCCTATGACGGTATCGGGAGCGCCGATCCCGGGGAGTTCGCCGTCAGCCGCCGGATCAGCAGGCTCACCTATACCCACCGGTGCCTAGAGGGATCCGCCGTGCAGGCATACCGGGACCGGGGACTGGAGGTTGCCCCGGGCATGAAGATCACGTACGTCGTGCGGGATGCAAAGAAGTACCTCGTAGACCCGGCATGGGAAGCGTCCTTCATCGATATCCCGTACTACCATACCCTGTTGGACAAGGCATGGGAGGAGATCGCGTTTGCGGTCAGGGCGCCGGGGCAGACAGGCAGGGAGCCGGTTTATGGGTACATTTCAGATCTGTCGTAACAGTGATGCCAGGAGGTTCTTGGGAACACCGGTTTGGGAAGTCTTTGACAGTAAGATGATGACCGTAACCGTTCTATTCACTTCCCGTCGCAGTTGCAGGAGGGTTCCTGTTTCAGCGTCCCGCAGCAGGACCCATCGTCCCCGCCGCAGCTGCACTCCGTGTCCATGTCCTTTCCCCGGAGCGCAGCGCCGATCATCGCCCATGCGCAGCCGACCCCGCTCCGGACGGTGATCGCCTGGACCGGGCAGTTACCGGCGCACGCCCCGCACTCCATGCAGGCGGAGGGCCGGGCGAGTTCCGCGTGCTCCGCCCCTTCCGCAAAGACGCCGTGCGGGCAGACCTGCGTGCAGCGTTTGCAGTTGATGCAACGCTCGGGGTAATATCTCAGGCTCGTATCCTTGTAACTGTCGAACACTTAGATCACCCCGAGAAGCCGGCCTACGCCGACCGCGATGCCGGCGAGTGTCCCGGCAACCGCCATGACCGCCATGACCGGGACGTACCGGAAGATCTCCTGTTTTACCCCGGTCCGGGACGTGAACGTCGTGCACCCGGTAAAGTTGAGCGCGAGGTATGCGACAACGGCAGGGATGAGGAGGAGCGCCGCAACCGCTGCCAGCAGGCCGGCCCACGGCAGTATGCCGGGCGTTCCGGCGAACATGGCAGCAAACGGGATCGAAAGGACAAGCCCGAGGATAAGCCCCTTTGTCGAGAAATCTTTTGTCGGGATGACAGGAAGGAGTGCCGGGAAGATCACGGTCCCGCCGATTACCGCGGTGAGTGCCGCGAGCGCTGCGACCGCGCCGGCAAGGAAGTACAGGGCTGCTGCGCCAAGGATCGCGGGAATGGCCGCGTGGACCAGCTCCACAGGAGAGAGGACGATCCGGTCACGGAACGGGAATTCCACCCGGCGCATCGCGGGGGTTGCCTTGTTTGTCTTCAGGTACTCGGGAAGATCGCGGGCTCGCACCGGGCCGAACTCCACGAGGAACTTCGACCGGCGCATGACCTCCGGCCAGGAGATCCCCGGCGCCCCGAGCTGGGGGACGATGATCTTCCGGTGGCTCACAACGTCTGCAAGTCCTGTGACGGAAATCCGGTTGACCAGTTCGTCGGTCCCGAATGTCCCCTTCCCTGCGGCGCACCAGACGTTGATGCCCTTTGTGTCGAGCACGAGGATCCATGCATCGGTCCCGGCAAGCGCGGAGCGCAGCGCATCGAAGCTGAGCGTGTAGTTCGCCGACGCAAAGACCGGCGATTCCGGAGTCGGGTTCCCGAGCCGGTACAGGCCGGGCGTGACGGTGTGGCCCATCCGGTTCACGCCCCAGCGGGCGAGGAAATGGTCGAGGTTATTGGCGGGCGTGATCGTGCTGTCCGTCTGCATGATCGTGGCCGGCGTCCCGGTATTTTCAATGTCAGGACAGCAGGAATCCGCGGGCTTTCCGCAGCAGGTGCAGCCGGTTGTCGTTGGCGTATCCATGAGAGAATCTCCCGGTTATCTCCTGTCCATGCCTTCGACCAGCGGGCCGAGGACATCCTTCACCATGCCGCTTAAGTTCTCGACCTTCAGTAACGCGAGGCAACAGACGCTGCCGTTTTGCTCCCAGCCGATCAGCGCGAGCTTGTCGCCGGTCTTTATCCCGGCCTTCTCGCGGACATCCTTGGGGAGCACCATCTGGCCGCGTTCGTCAACGGAAAGGACGGCCTCGACCCGGCACATAGAACCTGTCGGGCAGCCGCAGGATGCTTCCGCGGGGGATTCTGTTTTCTTCAGCATGGATGCAAAACCTTCCCTGAGGTATTGCTTTACACACTATTTATATTTTTCAGAAAAATCAGAAAAATCTGAACATTGAACGTTCAGGTGCCCGGGATATCCGCACGACCGGCCCAGGAAATGGCGCGAGCCTAAAGATACCTCCTCACCCGATTACAATACTCCTCGTACTTCTGGCCGAAGGTATTTCGCAGATGTCCCTCCTCCGCGAGGACGATGGTGTGATGGACGGCGATCGTAAAGATTCCAAACCCTGCAACAACAGGATTCAGGGTGTAGAGCGATGATGCAGCGATCGTCGCATACACGCCAACGTACATCGGGTTCCTGCTGAGCCGGAATAATCCGTCAGTCCGGAGATCGGTCTCTTCTTTCGGGGTGCCGAGCCGGAAGGATTCTCCCAGCTTAAACCGGCCGAGATACATAAGCGCGAACCCGGCAACCCAGAACACCAGCGCAATAATCTGAACGCTGCGGGGCACTTCAACGATGGATATGCTGATGCCCCAGCTCTCAATGACCATCGCCCCCCAGATGACCAGGATGGAATACTTGCTGGCATAAAACAGGGTCCGGTTGATGGGGGCAGCACCGTCCTGTTCGATCTTCATTTTGAGAAACAACGCCCTCCCGCCGAACAGTACGATCAGGAAGCCGACGGGAAGGATCGTCACAAGGGCAGCTTCAATCATGTCCGTCTCCCCGTATTCATCCTGTTCTCCCGGTTCAGGAGCTCCTGGAGAATCCCCGGAACAGGACCCAGATGCCGGCGAGGATGAACAATCCTGCAAAGGCATACGGCCAGATCGCAGCCGGCGCAACAACGATGCTCGCCCCGACAAGGACCAGGAATGCCCCGATCAGGAGCAGGGTTACGTTTGCGCTTCCTTTCTGCATGCACTCCCCCGTCAGGGGTTTTCGTACCAGCGGAAGAAGTCCTTCGCCGACAAAACCGATCCCGAGCCCGATTAAAAAGCCGGTGAATGCGTACCCGGCGAGGATTCCCATGCCAAGTCCGATCAGGATGCCGGCCGGTATGATGAACCCGCACTCCTTCCGGAGTTCCCCGGGTTCTGAAAGCCCGGTCTTTCGTTCAATCTCCCTTGCATCCATGGTTTTTCCACAGTTGTCTGACTCCATGCTTCGTTCCTCATGAACTGAATAAGAAAAGGCCGGACGGGACGTTATGAATTGAGCCATACATATAGGGCTATATATTATATCACCTCACAGGGGGATTGCAGTGCATGAAGAAGATGACGGTCAGGCTTTCCGCGGACATCTTCGATTACTGCAAATCCTATGGTTCTGTCATCGAACGGTTCGAAGTGATCTCGCTCTTCAACCTGGTTGAGGACATACACAGCGAAGTGTGCAGGTTTACGATCAAGGAGGGGATCCCCGTCGATC
>Ga0209099_1001236_pt1 | contig 26490 bp, 23 predicted proteins | sample AD_JPNHW2_MetaG_FD_184430 | JGI IMG/M metagenome (GOLD analysis project Ga0209099, IMG submission 184430) | Active sludge microbial communities of municipal wastewater-treating anaerobic digesters from Japan - AD_JPNHW2_MetaG (SPAdes) (version 2) | ecosystem: Engineered > Bioreactor > Anaerobic... | reverse complement strand
AGGCGATCCTCAAGCAGGCACTGCCCAAGAAGCGAGACATCACCATAACCAGGAGATAAAGCGGCAGAATGCTGCAAGGCAGTTCATGAAGGTTGCAGTCTTGTTTTCCGGCGGAAAAGATAGCAGCTTGGCGGCTCTTCTTCTCGAACCATTCTTTGATGAGATAGAGCTTGTCACCTTCAGCTTCGGCCATGATGAAACCTGGATTAGAGCGGCTGATGCAGCGCGAGAGCTTGACTACCCCCATAGGAGGGTGGTCTTTGAAGATAGCGTCCTGGAGCAGGCCCTGGAGATACTGCTTGCTACGGGCTATCCCAATGATGCTCTCAATTATGTTCATCCTATTGCAGTAGAGACAATAGCAAAAGAGTGCGAATTTGTGGCGGACGGGACGAGGCGGGACGATCGCGCACCAAAGATGGGTTTCAGCGACATCCGAAGCCTGGAAGACCGGTTGCATGTGCAATACTTAAGACCTCTGGCTGGCCTGGGTCAAAAGGCCATCCGGGCCATGGTCTCGCGCTATTTGGACTTCGAGGAGGAGCGATCCGAGAGGTATCCTGCCTCAGATTTCGAGGTAGGCCTGAGATATGCGCTGAAAGAGAGATGCGGCCAGGCGAAGGTCGATGAGATATTCCCCTCCAATCATACGCACACCAGAGTCATTCGGAGGAAGAAATATGTCCAAGAAAATGAAGGGCAAGAAGATCAGGCTTGCCAAGGCGTTCAATCAGAATCGTAGGGTGCCCTCCTGGGTTATTGTAAAGACCATGAGGCAGGTAGTTACTCATCCCAAGAGACGACATTGGAGAAGAAGCAGCTTAGAGAGATAGATATGGCGGACACAGAAAGAGTTTACACTATACCCCTGGGTATAGTCAAGAGCGCTCCCATTTATCGAAGGTCCAACCGGGCCATTACCGAGGTTAAGAGCTACCTTGCCCGGCATATGAAAGTGGCAAAGAACGATATCAAGATCGACCCCGGCCTGAGCGAGGTAATCTGGGCCAGAGGCGATATGAAGCCTCCCCGGCGCGTCAGGGTACGCGCAGTCAAGTTCGAAGACGGCGGAGTTGAGGCGGAGTTTGCCGGTGACAGATAAGCGAATAAAGATAGCAGGAAGCAGCCTCATCGGAGTGTTTGCCAGGTGCACGGACAAGGTTTTGCTCGTGCCGAAGGAGGTAAACGACGACGATAGGCAGGTTCTCGAATCCGGGCTGAAGGTGCCGGCGGTGCAGGTGCTGTCCGGGATCGGCTCGATTCTGGGGTCCCTGGTCGCGGCCAACAGCAACGGATTCGTGGTAACACATCATGCCGGCAGCGAGGAGCTGGAGATCCTTCGCGAGTATGGCCGGGTGGCAAAGCTGCCTGCCAGGATCAATGCTGCGGGCAATGTGATGCTGGTCAACGATAGCGCCGCCCTGGTTCATCCGGAGCTGTCCGGCAGGGCCTGCGATACGATCGAGCAGACCCTGGGTGTGAAGGTGGAAAAGGGCACCATCGGCGGGCTCAAGACCGTTGGAATGGCCGCTGTAGCTACCAACAAGGGAATTCTTGTGCACCCGCGCGCCTCAGAGGAAGAGATCGCTGTCCTGGAGAAGCTCTTCGGGCTGCCAGTGGATGTGGGCACAGTGAACCTCGGCTCTCCGCTGGTGGGGTCCGGTGTGCTGGCCAACAGCCACGGCTACTTTGCGGGATTTGGAACATCCGGCCCGGAGCTGGGGCGCATCGAGGACGCATTGGGTTTCCTGCTTTAGTCATTGCCTAATGATCCATGATATTTCGGCAATTATTTCAGTAATAGTAATAGTAATAGCTGAATAGAGTAGGGGTGGAATTGTGAGCAAATTTGAGATCAAAGGAAGGTACAAGGGAGGACTTGTCGGCAAGACCTGGCTGCCCTTCAGCAAGGCTGTAGAGAGCGAGAATGAGAAGAATGCCGTAAACAAAGTCTACTCCCTCATGGGAAGCGAACACGGCCTGAAGAGAGACCTCATCAAGATCGACGAGGTGTCGGCTGTTGAGTAGCGCTCCTGGAGGCGAGGAGGAAGTCCGAAGACTCCTGGCCGCATATGAGCAGTACCAGGCTCAGGCAGACGGCATCATGCAGCAGCTTAACCTGACGCAGATGACCGCCGCGGGCCTGGAGAGGGCACTGAACGCAGTAGAAGCCCTGGACACGGCAAAAGAAGGGCAGGAGATTCTCGTTCCCATCGGATCGGGATCTTTCGTCTATGGCAGTCTCGCCTCTAAGGAGAAGGTAGTCTTGAATGTGGGCGCAGGCGTTAGCATTGAAAAGACTGCTGCCGAGGCCAAGGAAACTCTGTTGGCAAGGAGAGCAGAGGTCCTGGAAGGGTCCAGGAAGCTGAGCGAAGTTCTTGCCAAGATCGATAAAGAGATGCAGAAGATCCAGGCGATAATGCAGCAGTTTGAAGATAGCGCCCATCAGCATCAGCATGGCACGGAGAGCGAAGGGATTGTTTAGTCGCTTTAAGGAAAAGCTCTCCGGCTTCAAGGAGGCTCTGTCCTCCAAAATTGCCGAGAAGGTCTCACAGGCTGAGAAGCTGGCCGGAAGGAAGGATAACGACAAGGCTGGCGAAGGCGATCAAGCGATAGAGAGCCAGGCCAGAGCGCTTCCTGAGGCAGGCAAAAGTTCCTCGCAAGCGGCTTCGGAGAGGTCCTCTGCATCCGGTTCCGTTTTCGCCGGAAAGCCGGCTGCAAAAGCAGCCCCCGCTCAGCCGGAAAAGGCTGCAGGCGAGAGCAAGCCCAAGAGTCGTTTCTCCTTCCTGGAGAAGGCCAAGAGCCTGATATTCGAGCAGGAAGTAATCCTTGAGGAGAAGGATCTGGAAGAGTCCATGTGGGCGCTGGAGATGGCCCTCATGGAGAGCGACGTAGCCCTGCCGGTAGCCGAAGAGATCGTAAGAGAGGTCAAGAGCGACCTCGTTGGAAAGAAGAAAAAGATCGGCGCAGACACGGGTGCTCTTGCCGAACAGTCGCTGCGAAATGCGCTCATAACTCTTCTCTCCAAGAACCATCTGGATTTTGACGAGTACATCAAGAGCAGAAATAAGCCGGTCAAGATTCTCTTCGTCGGAGTGAACGGCACCGGAAAGACGACCAGCATAGCCAAGGTGGCCAGGTATCTGATGAACCAGAGCTACTCTGTGGTCCTGGCGGCGGGAGACACCTTCCGGGCGGGAGCCATTGAGCAGCTTGAGGTGCATGGCAGTAGCCTGGGCCTGAAGGTTGTCAAGCACAAGACCGGCGGCGACCCGGCTGCAGTGATCTTTGATGCCGTGGAGTATGCCAAGGCGCATAATAAAGATGTAGTGCTGGCCGATACCGCAGGAAGGCTGCATACCAACATCAATCTCATGGATCAGATGAAGAAGATCGTCCGCGTGACCAAACCGGATCTGCTCATCTTTGTGGATGAAGCAATTGCCGGAAACGACGCTGTAGAGCGGGCGCGCCTCTTTAATGAGTCGGTGCCAATTGACGGGTCCATTCTCACCAAGACGGATGCCGACGCCAAGGGCGGTTCCGCAATCTCAATAGCCTACATCACCGGAAAGCCCGTGCTCTTCCTGGGCATAGGCCAGACCTATCCAGACCTGGTGAAGTTCGAACCGGAGTGGCTGGTGGACAGGCTGATGGGAGAGGCGGAGGGGTAGATTGAAATAGCTATTGAGATAACTTAAAATAGGATCAGAACTAACAAGTGATGTATCATGCAAAGCAAAAACCTAGTAAAGAAATTGAGGTTGACATGTCTATCGACATTTGCATGGGCAATGATCTTTATAGGGACCACTATAGGTTTTGTAATATATTTAATGCATATTGACTCTATACCATATGTGGCAAAATGGGACATTGCATGGTTCGTCGTTTTTCTCATAGATCAAATATTAGTAAAGCCATTGTGGGAAAGAGCAAAGGGATCAAGAAATTTAAAGCAGAAGGCAGCATAAAAGAATGCCGCATTTGCAGGCTTCATTCTAAAAGAAGCCATGCATTTTCAAAAAGCATTGAGAACATATCAATAATATATTGTGATTCAGTATACAGACCTACACGATTATTCATGTTCCCCCTATCTTTTATCAAGAACAATAATTTTTGGACTCCAAGACTATTTTCCATAATCAGGAACATGGTTTCACCAAAATAGTAATCATTTACTCGGACATTGTAACGTTGAATCAATTCGTTTAGGTATGCCTCTCTCACATTATATTCATGTTCGAATTCATTATACAATGTTTTTCGATTTTTTAATGAATTAGTCAATGAAAATGGAAGGTCCAATAGAGCCCTCATTCGATCATCCAAAGCCCTATCCTTGGGTGATTTCAAGATTCGATAATCAAATTGGGTATTTGGATATGTTATAGATTGACTAATTAAATGGTCTCCAATGAGTTCCACAAAGACTAACGACTTAGTAACGCATTTAATCTTAACAATTACATCTTTTTCGAAATTATCCTTCAATAGTTTCTGAATATTATCGTGGCCATTATATACTCCCGTAATAACTGTAAAATCGGAAGGAAACTTCTCTGCAACCGCTAATAGAGACTTTGGACTTGGACCAGACGAAGCAAGATATGCCTCTCCTATGATCGCCAAAACAAGAGACCCTGCAAAAGATATAAAAAAAAGCGAATCCTGCCAAGAATTTCTTGAACTATATAATAATTCGAGATAATTTGTGGATACGTTATATGATTGATTAAATATTTTCTCCATTGTGGCAATACCAAAATTGCTTCCAAAGTCACTTAGAGTGAGTTTGCATTTTATTATCGTATCAAGAATAAGCAATATGGCACTTGAAACAAATATCATTGAATAATGCATTTTTCCAAAAAATACACCCTGTCTCTTTGTAATTATCCTACCACAAAACAACAATAATAACCCGAAAATAGCAACAGATGATGGCGAACCTATGCATGAAATATAGCTCTGCGGATTGTAACAATAATAATATATAAATAAAAATGAGATCATTCCAATAAAATATGCGAGAAGAAGATCTATTATTGATAAATTATTTATATTAAATGAGGCTTTTGTTAATCTTCGGAGAGTTACATCATTCAAGAATCCAGAAATTACTCCATAGATTATAATAAGCCATGCAATAGGCCCAATAATATCAAAAATCAAATCTAATAAACCAGGCATGACCTTCTACCACGAATTTGCTAGAGGATTATATCACTATTTAAGGTTAATCTCTAGGTTCCCGAGCTGCAGGGTGCCTGGGCAATGGGCAAGACGATTGAAGGCGCGCGAAAAGAGCTCGTGTCATTTATTGAAGGCTGGAAAGCGCTCAGGCTTGGTATGGGAAGGTCCATCCCGCAAATTAGTGGCCATTTAATAACTGCATCAATTGAACCGGTGAGCGCTATTGAGTAGACTTGTGCCGGTTTCAAGGACCAAGCTTATCAAACGGCTGAAAAACATAGGATTTGAAGGACCTTTTGCAGTTTCAGACCACGATTAAATGGTTCGTGGAGATAATTTTGTGCGCATACCAAACTGCGACAAGCTAGAGATCGGTGCGAATCTTATATCCGAGATTCTTCGGGAAGGCGGGATCTCTCGTGACGAGTGGCTTTTGGCAGATTAAGGTGAGAGTCAATAAGCCCTGTATATCCTTGCCGTTTCATGATGCTGCAAGCCCATCCTGCGCCGACATCCTGCCTCCCCGCGCGCCCCTGTGGCGCCCGCATGACCTGCATGCATGTGGCATGTGCTCGGCCACGATGCCACGACAGCCCCTATAATCCCAATCTCGGCTCCAATTTGCGAGAAGGCCCGCAAAGCATATTTTCCTTGAAGCAAAATTTAATTCAGTATTATTTCAGAATAATCATGTCGATCAAAAAATAAAACTTATTGTTAGCCGTTCCAGCCGGCAAACCAAAAAATATCCGTATTAAGTTTTTTTCAGGCAATGAATATAATATTTGCCATTCTCGATCTCCACGCCATGAATATCGTGGCCGAATCCTGCAAAATGCTTATCCCATCTCTGCAGGGCGCAGAGGTATTTGAGATGCGGTCCGCTGGAGGGGCCGATATTTTCGCCGGAAAGCAGCATGGGAATTCCCGGCGGATAGGGAATGATCCCGGTCGCTATCGTCCTTTGGGCGATCTCCTTCAGAGGCAGAAGTTCTGCCTGGCCGTGCACAAACTTCTGGTATGCCTGGTTTGGCGTCTTATCCTGCTTGGGCAATTTTGTCGCATAAATCTCCTTCTGTAGCCCCATCAGATTAAACTCCTTCACCTTCTTAAACATCTCCTCAGCCAGATCTTTAAGCCCCATCTTCTGGTAGTGGTCCGGATCGAGCTGCATCTTATCCGGCAAAACTTCCTTCAGCGGTGTATTTTTGTTGTAGTCATCTCTGAACCTCAGCAGGGCGTTGACCAGAGTTCCCCATTTGCCTTTGGTAATTCCCATCGAGAACAGGAAGAGGATTGTGAAGTCAGTTGTCTTTTCCACCACTATACCGCGATTGTCCAGGTAAGAGGTGACCAGCATGGCCGGTATCCTGACCTCTCCTTCCTCCCTGAGAGATCCATCCCTCTCAATTCCCGGTGTAACCACAGAGACCTTGATCGGGTCGAGCATGCAATAGCCTTCCTCCAGATTGCTGAAGCCGTGCCACTTGTCTTTGTTGTGCAACACCCAGCACTCCGGATCCTCAGCCAGGGTCTTGGGCGATACCCTCTCGAAGTCGACGCCTTTGATTTTGTCGGCATTCCATACATCGAAGAACCATTCCCCGTTTTCCTGAGCCTCCTTGCAGATCTTGCGCATGCTCTGCCGGAAGGCAATGGCTTCATCTATCGATTCTCTGGTCAGAGCCTGGCCGCTCTCGCCGGCCATCATGGCCGCAGAGATCTCATTTGAGGCGATTATGGCATATTGGGGCGATGTGGAGGAATGCATCATAAACGATTCATTGAACCGATCATGCGGGATTTTATTTTTTCCATCACGGACATGAATGAATGACGCCTGCGATAGAGCTGCGAGCAGCTTATGCGTAGAGGTGGTGGTAAATACCGTTGGGCTGCCATTCGGTCTGCTCTTCTCGAACATGCCATACCTTTCCCTGTAGAGCGGATTGAATCTGGCATAACCGTACCATGCCTCATCAAAATGGATGCGGTCAACGCTGTCTCCCAGGATCTCCAGGACGCGCTTTACATTGTAACAGAGGCCGTCGTAGGTAGAATTGGTGATAACGGCGTGCACTGGCCGCTTATGCCTGAGGCCGGCTGCATTCTGAGGGCGCTGGGCGTCCTGAGTGCCCATAACATCCTGATTATCAAGAACATCAGAGAATGCCTCTCTTTCATCGTTCTCGGGCGATACTACCAGTTTATGTGCCAGAATCGATTGAGTGACTGCGTCTTTGCCTATGTTCTCTGGATAGATGGGTCCGATCAATCCCAGGTAGTTTCGGGAGGTCTTCATGTAGGCAGGAATTGCGCCGGTCATTATCAATGCCTGCTCGATTGACTTATGGCAGTTCCTGTCCACCAGAACGTGATCGCCGCGGGTGACGCTCGCCATGAAGACAATGCGGTTTGAGGCGGAGGTGCCGTTGGTTACGGTATAAGATCGGTCAGCGCCAAAGATCTGAGACGCATATTTTTCGCTCTCGCCAATCGGTCCGGAGTGGTCGAGCAGTGAGCCCAGCTCTCCCACAGAGATGGAGAGATCAGACCGGAGCAGGTTCTCGCCAAAGTAATGGAAGAATGCTCTGCCTGCGGGCGATTTAAGGAACGCAGTTCCGCCGGTGTGCCCGGGAGTATGCCAGGAGTATTCGGAGACCTTGGCAAAGTCCATGAGGGCCTTGGTAAACGGCGGCTCAATTTGTTCTCGATAGCGATTCATGGCAGCCAGTGCCCTCCCGGCGATGAAGGTGGGCGTGTCTTCCAGCACCCAGACCAGCTCGTCGACCAGGCTCATAACCTCGGCATTGATAAGCGGCGCCTTTCCGCTATCGGACATGAGAAAGACGGGCATGAGGCTGTTTCTGGTCCGGATAAGCTTGAGCAGCTCTCTGGCTTTATCGTGATTTGTGTCATCATCGCATAGACTCCAATCCATGAGAATGCACTGAATTGATGGATCGGATAGGATAACCGATTTGCCATCGTCTGCTGAGCATGATTTGATCACCTCGGCATCTCCTTTCTCCAGCTCATCCACCAGGGAGCGCACGGCTCTGCCTTCTGCGGTGGGCAGATCGATCTCATCGTCTACTATCAGCACCTTCATTCCCAGCGCCAGATCTTTAGCTCTTGACATCCGACATCACACTCAGCATGTATTATCCGGATGTATTGCTGAAGTTCATTATTAAATCTTTGTAGAACCGTTGAACGATTCTATGTCCATGACCTGGTTTATTTTAGTCTGTATCTGCATTTGTTCAGCAATTTTGCTATTAATTTTTTTGTAATATCAATAGCGATAGAATCATTCGACTGAGGTATGCCAAAATAATTTATACTTAAATGCATCATTAATGTACATATTTGGAGTGAGGTTAGACTATGAAAATTGTTCTGTCTATGGTGGCAGCGTCTCTGTTATTGTTGATCTCGCTGTCCACCTGTTCCGCCAGCCTGGCTCAGTTTGCCGGTGACTGGAACAACGTTGATCCGAATACGGGAGGAATAACCAAATTGAGCATTGCCGTCTCCGGGGCATCCGCCAATGTGCATGCTTGGGGCAAATGCCATCCCACTGATTGCGACTGGGGCAGCGTTAATGCCTTTGCTTTTGCGCCCGATGTCTCCTCTGATCTCGTCAGCCAGGCGCAGGCTCTGATGGCGACATTTGTTACATCATTCTCTGAGACCAATCTTTTCATAAATGCTCAGGGTAGCCAGCTAATTGTGCAATCGTATACTCGCTTCACTGACAACAGCGGCAGGAGCAACTATGGGTCCCGCGACGTCTTCAAGAAGGGCTCTTCCATCAGCGCCGTCGGCACAATCGCTGAGATTCAACCCCTGCAAAAGTACGAACTGCAGGAAATTCTCCCCATTAAGAGAAAGGTCGTATACAGTTGAAGAAATAAGATATAAGTGATTTAAGAGGTTGATAATATGAGAATGATTTATCCTTGCCTGGCCGCAGTCCTGCTGCTTGTATTGACTGCCACTGGGGGTCTTGCCAGCATGACCCAGTTTGCTGGATCCTGGACGAATGTCGATGCCAGTACCAGGGGCATCACCAATATGGATATTTCCGTAATGGGCAGCAATGCCAAGGTACAGGCCTGGGGCAAATGCCATCCAACTGATTGTGATTGGGGGACGGTGCAGGCTCAGGCCTTTGCGCCCGGCGTCTCATCGAATCTCATCGGCGGTGCCGATACCCTGATTGCTGTTTTCGATACCTCCTTTTCCCAGACCACGCTGGTCATAAAACCGAACGGCGACCAGCTCATTGTGGACTCTTACGATCGCTTCCTGGATAACAGCGGCAGAAGCAATTACCTTGCCAGGTATACCTTCCAGAAAGCGGCTCCAGGAGGCGCAACGCCCGCGCCCGGCGGAGAGACGCCCGGTCCGGGTGAGGCTGGCCCAGGCGAGACAGGTCCTGGCGATATGGGCCCTGGTGACACGGGTCCTGGTGGATCTACTCCCGGCAGCACACCGGCACTGATAGACCTCACAGGCGTCTGGCAATGCGATGATGGCGGCATTTACTATGTTCGCCAGCTGGGAACAACCGTCTGGTGGTACGGCGAGCGGGATCCGAATACGCCCAGCTGGTCCAATGTCATGCGCGGCAGCATCAGCGGCGGCATGATCAATGCGGAATGGTCTGACGTTCCCAAGGGAAGCGTAATGCAGAACGGCAATCTGGTCCTTCAGATCGTATCCAACAACGAGTTGGTTGCCGTTTCCAAGACAGGAGGCTTCTCCGGATCGCACTGGACGAGATAGAGGACACAAATAAGGATAAAAAAATGGTCTAAGAGAGGACTAAAACGGGACCAAAAGCGGGCTCCCAGGCCGGGTTTTTCTTTTTTTCTTTTTTCTTTCTCCGTCCAATCTTATCGTTTCTCTTTTCCCCTATCTTTTTTATGCGATTATGGCAAAAAATTGCAATTCAGGCCCAATTCAATCCTGCCATCATCTATCCGCATCTTCCCGGCTCGGCAGAATACGGTCTATTTTCCTTCAGGCACCACTGCATCTGCTGCATTATCGGCTCGATTCTGCCGCGGGTATCACTTTTTAGCTTATCGGCCATGATCTCGGCTAGGCTTCCCTGCTCAATGCGCTTTGCTATCAGGGGCAGATACCGCTTCTCCTCAGCGGTCGCGCTTCTCTGTGCAGCAATAAAGAGCTTCTCCAGCTCCGGGCGCATTCCTGCCACTCCCTGGTGCATTGCCTTTTCCAGCATCTCCAATAGTGCGCTCTCATCCTCCTCCAGGGAGAGCTCGGAGCGCAGCAGTGCCAGCAAAAATGCCGAGAACGCCATATCGGAATGAAGGCACTCCTGCTCATCGATGGCTTTGACCTCCAGGCATTTTCTGGTGAACCGGACGATCACGCCCCGGGAGTTGACCCACTCCCGGCAGAGGATCGAAGCTTCGCTCCTTTTCAGCTGGCTGTAGATTTTGCGGTTGATCTGAACGTAGTCGTCAACCTTTTGCAGCTTCTCCGGCAGTATGTCATGGCAGATATCGGGAATGGCAGCCTGATTTTTCCGGTAGTAAACCAGCCGGTTATCCATGTAAGGGGTGAGCTTTCCCTCTACCATCGGCGAGGAGGCGGAGACGGCAACAAGATAGGGCATTAGCGAGCGGATTTTGTTGAACATAGCGATCAGCTCCTCATTGTCAGCATAAGGAATGTTGATCTGCAAAGCCTGGATATTCAGCCAGCCGTGCTGATTGATATTAAAAAGCCGGTCGTAAGCCTGATAGTACTCCTGCTCATCGTGATCCCAGTAGGTCGTCTCTTCCAGCTTGAGCAGCGGATGCATCCCCAGGCCCATAAACCCATAATCGTAATTGGTGGCCCTGTATAACTCGCAGAGGCCCTGATAGAGGTTGCTCTCCAAAAAGCTAAGGCTTTCTGGTCTTATCGGAATCAGCTCAATGGCATGCTTCTGAAGCTCCTTGGAGACCAGTATCCCGCCGAAATGAACCTCATGATCCACCCGCCCGGCGATTCTCTCGATTATCCGGTCGGAGATGGCCAGGGGCCTGCCATTTCTGTCATTTATGGAGTACTCGTGCTCCGTTCCGATGGGTGACGCGGCCTTCAGCGCCTTATGCAATGCTTCTGTCATCGCCTTTTATCGGAAAGCGCGATCTCAGCCACAAGATCCGTCTCCGGCTCCTCGATCTTCAGGATCTCTGCCATCTCTGCTGCGGGCACGGCATCGATCAGATGCATGATATTTTCGACTGCCGCATCCAGCAGCCCGTCATAGGCTTTTTTATCTGCCTTGAGAAATCGGACCATCGGACAGATGCTCTCCCTTTTGAGGAAGATCTGCAGCACGTTCTCTTTCATATCAAAGGTAAATGGTCCGGCTATGCAGGTCTCGGGCTTGAAGGAGTGGATGCTGCATTTGCCGTCCTTAAAGAGGATGCAAAACCCATCTTTTTTCAGGCGGAGCCTCTTGTATCCGGCAAACTCCACAGCGCTCGCATCAACGCCGTTTTTCATCAGTATATCGATTCTCTCCTGGCTCAGAGGGGGCCGCGCTTCAAAGCAGCAGCCTCCGTCCAGATGGCACTCTTCGCAGGCCCGGCTCAAGGCTTCACACAGGTAATCTTCCATCGATTATCATCTCTCTACAAATCGATCTATAATCTATCTAGAAGTCGATCTTGTATGAGTAGGCCTCTTTTTCTTCCAGGTCGGATGTGCTGGATATGCCGGCGGCAGCTCCCAGACCATACTCGCCTTCGAATCCGTGCGGGCCCAATGCCTTCATAGAGAGCTCTTCAGCATAGCTGCATGCGTCTCCCGTCATCAGGTAGGAGATGATCTTCTGGAACATATCCGGATAATGGGCATCCTCTCCTCCTTCCAGGGAGGGGTTGTCATTGACCTCAATGACATAGAGCTTTCCGTTGCTCTCTTTGATGTCCACTCCGTACAGACCGTTACCGATGGCGTTTCCTGCCTCGCGCCCCAGCTCGATGATCCCGGGCGGAACCTGGTCGGCTGGAACGCTCTCCACATCGCAGTAAACGATATGGCCGTTCACTGAAGCCTGGATCTTGAATGTCTCTGAGGGAATTATGTAGCGGCAGGCATAGAGCAGCTGGCCGTTGATAACTCCAACCCTCCAGTCAAACCTGCTCTCGATGTACTCTTGCACCACAATCCAGTCCGAGAGCTTGAAGAATCTCTTGGCGACCTTCAAGAGTTCGCCTGGCGAAGAGACTTTCTCCACCCGGACAGAGAAGGATGTTGATGGCTCCTTCAGCACCAGGGGCGTGCCAAGCTCTTCGAAGAGCTGGGCGGCTGAGCTCTCATCAAGCTCCTTATTCTTCAGGAATCTGGTTTTGGGCATGGAGACGTTCTTCTTCATTAGGTGCATATACATGTTGATCTTGTCTGCACAGATGCGAATTGAACTTGGGTCGTCTATCACCGGTATGCCGTACATTTGCGCCATCCTGGATGCCACATAGGTGATGTTCATGGGATCGGTATTGGCGCGGATGAATAGCGCGTCCAGTTTGGGAATCTTTTTGATGTCCACTGGGAAGATGAATTCAGCTGTGTGGCCCATGCTCTCAGCCACGTCCCGGCATTTTACCACGGCCGTGAGCTGTTCGGAGCTGCTTAAGGTCTGTCGATTGACGAAGATGCCTAATCTACTCAAAGCGCCTCACCCTCTTGTCCAGAAGGTCCTGTAACATTTCGGTTTCATCCTTTGATAATTGGGAGTATTTCACCGGAGCCAGGGAAGAGAGCCTGCATCCGGATTCGTCCTTGACCAGCACTAATTCCACGAGTGGAAGCCTGAAGACCTCATAGATCTTCTCAGCCAGCGATTTGGCCATCTCGCAGCAATTTATGGTCTTGCCGAAGATGGACACGCATTTGCCGACCGTTGTGGTCTCGTTTATCTTCTGGTAGCAGAAGGGGTACCTGCCATGGTTAGTGACATGCTTGATAACCTTCTTGGCTTCCTCCAGATCTCTGATCAGGAAGTGGTCGGACGGCGTGGAGAAGTAATTCAGACCGTATACTATTGCCGGGAGGGAGATGTACTGGTTGGATATTATCCAGTCGCATACCGGGATTCCGGCCAGCTTTGCCTTCTCGAGGCATATGGGAACAATATAGGCGTCCAGAACATCGCTGCTGCTTGGCGTGGTCTTGATGCCATCATTTTCGTTCTTGACAATAGTATAGTATGGTTCCGTTTTGTAAAAATAACTCTCATTAACAATATATTGAGAGTCATCTTCCTTTAAAGTGTACATGATGTCTTTTTTAGGAATATGTTCTCGTCGTTTGTTCATTAAAACATCACCGCATAACCTGCGCGTGAGAAAATAGATCCGTTTGCCGTTTTTTTTGCGTAGGATACCCTACGGTATTTGCTCAGACTACGGTGCCCATCGGAATCGGATGCCATCTCTTTCTCAGAAATTTGGATCTCCTCTGCTTCCCTACAGCTAGCTGGTAGTATTTATTGTTGTCGACCACTGGCTTGAATCATCCTCGCCTTCCTTCTTCTTATCAGGACTATCGCCATCGGCCGGAATTGCAGCCTCGTTAAAGATCATTATCTTTTCCTCTCAAGGAATGAGTCTCCATGTGTTTTACGCGAATTGCCTAAGAACAGCATCATCAACTCCTTTGGGCCTCTCACCGGAAGGCTGCAGGCATGATCGGTGCATACGTAGGCGGAAGCCGTTTCTTCATCCAGTGGGAGATTGCGGGAAAAAGACACAATTTCTCGGATCTCTTTTCCGTCTACCAGTACTGTGGATTTGTTGGGCAAAAACCGGGACCTCATGGCCCGGAGCATCTCTGCTATGGTCGCGTCCTCACGGCTTCCCAGCAGAGCTACTTCTGAGGTCGGACCAATGGCATAGTCCAGAGAGCAGAGGAGCATGGTCTGGCCGAAGCCTGATGTCCTGGGCGCGCCGTTTGCCAGCTTCCAGGCTTTCTCTTCCAGTTCGGTCCTTCCGAACAGGTGCATGAGCCTGAGAAGGTTATGCATGGCAATGGAATTTCCGGATGGGATCGCCCCGTCGTAATACTCCTTTTTGCGCAGCAGCAGATCCTCTCCGTCGTCCGGAGAAAAGAACAGTCCGCCCTGATCCATATCCTTGTCCCAGAAATGCTCCATCATGGATTCATTCAGCTCCATGGCCTTTTTCAGATATTTGGCATCAAAGACCGCCTCATACAAATCAAGCAAGCCCCAGATCAGAAAGGCATAATCATCCAGATTGGCAGCGATGCCTGCTCCATTTCTGTAGCGGTGTAGCAGCCGGCCATCTGCAGTCGCATTCTCCTGCAAAATAAACTCGGCGGCCTTTATTGCTGCTCTTTCGTACTCTGCTGCTTTTGCCCCCTGCAATGCCTGGGCGGCTTTCGCCAGGGCGGCGATCATCAGCCCATTCCAGTCGGTGAGGATCTTATCGTCCTTCAGGGGATGCTCTCTCTTCTCTCTGGCCAGAAATAGCCTGGTCCTCAGCCTCTCCATCCGTTCGCAGAGATCTGGCAGGCTTATCTTCAGTACTGCCGCTGCGTCCTGCAGCGATGATCTCAGGCGGAGGATGTTTCTTTGCTTCTCGAAGTTTCCGCTCTCATGCACATCGAAGAGCCGGATGAGCAGCCTGAACTCCTCGCCCTCAAGGCTCTCCTTCAGCTCCTGTGCCGTCCAGAGGTAGAATTTGCCCTCTTCTCCTTCGCTATCGGCGTCCTCAGCCGAGAGAAAGCCTCCCTGGGGTGCGGTCATATCCCGGAGCACGTAGTCCAGGATTTCGCCTGCCGTTTTCCCGTACTCCTCTTTTCCTGTGGCCTGAAAAGTTTCGATGTAGGCGATGGCCATCAGAGCCTGGTCGTAGAGCATCTTCTCGAAATGGGGAACAAGCCACTGGGCGTCTGTTGAGTATCTATGAAATCCGAATCCCACATGATCATAGATTCCGCCCTGGCGCATGGCCTTCAGAGTCTCCTCGACCATCTGCAGGGCATGCTCGTCTCCTGTTCGATGCCAGTAGCGCAGGAGGAAGAAGAGGTTGTGCGGCGAGGGAAACTTGGGTGCAGTGCCAAAGCCTCCGTTCTGGGGATCGTAGATGGAGGATAAGGCCTCGTACCCCCGGTCTAGGGCGGTCTCGTCCAGGTTCGCAGCATCCGCCCCGGCTGGAGGCTTGCTCTGGCTTCGGATAAAATCGATGATCTTATCCGCCGAGTCCAGAAGCTGATCTCTTTTTTTCTCCCATAGCTCCTGGACCTTTGGTATGATCTCCATCATCCCTGCCTGGCCGCGGCTTCCCGACTTGGGAATGTAGGTGGCGGCAAAGAAGGGCTTTTTGTCCGGAGTCATAATGATAGTAAGCGGCCAGCCGCCCCTGCCGGTCATGGCCTGGGCAAAGCCCATGTAGATCTGGTCTATGTCAGGCCTCTCCTCCCGGTCGACCTTTATGCAGATAAAGGCCCGGTTCATGAGGGCGGCAACTTCTGGGTCCTCGAAGGACTCGTGGGCCATGACATGGCACCAGTGGCAGGTGGAGTAGCCGATGGAGAGGAATATTGGCCTGTCCTCTTTGGCGGCAGCCCGGAAGGCTTCTTCACCCCAGGGGTACCAGTTCACGGGGTTGTGGGCGTGCTGGAGGAGGTAGGGGCTCTTTTCGGAGAGGAGACGGTTAGATTGGGGATTGAGCATTGATTTATCACTGTTTGAAATAGGATTTTTCATCATCAAAGCCTCACGAATGCATATGATCTCTCTAAATAAGAGCTATGATCATCTCATAAATAATCATCTCATAATCGCTCATAACCCAAAATTATAAAAAAATAAAAAAAACTAAAATAGGCGTATATCGTTGGGAGAGACTACATTTAATGGAGCTACATCAAAATAGACAACATCTCCTTCGTCATAGATTGGTTGATTTGCTGGCCATGGCGGTGATGGGAATATATTACCATTCGCATTGAAGAAGCTGATTCTAGCGATTGGAAGAGACCCTACTTGCGGAGGTGTGACTCCAATTGGAGTCATTGGTCCATTAAATAGCAGTAGCGGTCTATTGGCATCTGGATCACTGAGTGAAACCTTTGAGCCAGATGGGAAGCCTGCATTCGTGGTTATTCTTACATCGTTTGTATTTGTGTTCGCGCCAGCAGCGACTTTAAGATAGACTGGATCGCCCATGTCGTATCCTGGTCCTCCAGATACGTCCATATAGGAAAAGCCAGTTGCTGCAAAACCAACACCTATCGGCACTGGAACAACCTGCTGCCCTATATCGGAATCTCCAGGTTTAACATAAGATCCCGCTGGATAACTCCCCCAGGCAGTTAAACGAATATTGTTTGCTCGGACAATTTTTTGTGGCCCTCCAGCTATGCTGCCAAGTTGAAGATAAATCACATCTTTATCATCGTAAACATTAGGTGTGGTACCAATGTCCCAGTATGCCACCCAATCAACAGCTTGTGGAGTAAATGGAAGAGCCGGCAAAATCGTTGCGCTCAATTGCGATAGCGGCAACCCAATATCCGGGTCCCCTGCCTGTACCTTGGTTCCATACGTTCCTTGCGCTTCTGCCAGGCCTGACGCGAGCATCACCAGGCATAGCAGAATGCATATCGAGAGTTTATTATTCACGGTAACACCTCTTTTGGAAGTAATATGTTTTGTTACCTTAAAAAGATATGCATTTTTGATATACTAATTAAATTATATGGTAAAAAAGCTTTTAAAAAATTATTGGCATAATTAGTAATAGTTGCGAGATAATCCTGCCCGTAAATCTTATCTATTCAGCTGATTTTCCAAACGAACTATCTGATCAGATAATTTTTCAATTATCAATTTTATTTTAATATAATTTATCTGAAAATCAAAGTATTTCATACTATTATCGTTTTGATTTCAGATAGCTTCGCGAATAAACGTCGAAATTATTTTGTAATCCGGCCCCGTTTGCTCCGGCCCTAGGAGCAAACATTTGATAATAATTTTACAGAGTCTGGTTTCGTTTTCAATATTATTATCTCTACTATAATTACCATCATTCTCTTGAATATTCATATGATAATTTCTTTCGATATGTTTATATCCCTTAAAGGGAGATTCTTCGTATACTCGATAGAGTATAGGGGTGAATTAGTATGAAGGGAGTAGTAATAGCGACAGCTTTAATTCTATTGCTATGCTGCTGTACCGCATTGGCCAATCCACCATTGGTGCCGCCAGTACAGTACGAACAGTTTTGTGAAGCGCAGAAGATCTCCGGAAGCGGAGTTATCGATATGAGTACCTCAATAGTCGATAAGAAGATCGCTCTGGAGTACTTTAACAACATGGCCGGCAACGGCGACTTTGAGCTTGATCAGGAAAATGCCTACTCGCAGAATTCCGATAAGCTGCAGAGAAATGTTTCCTCGGCAAACGGCGGAAATGCGAGCTCGCTCAATATGTACGATGCCACCAAGCTCACCTATGCCAGCAAGGACACGCCTCTTATGGGCTCTAAGCTCTTGCATTCCAAGGCGTTTTACGGCGGAATAGGGGCCAAGGTCCAGGAGAATTTCGCAGTCTATGAGATGGAACAGGATCAAAAGTCATTCTTCGTCTCAACAACGCCCTACAATCCTCAGGAACCTGTAGCGCCTGTCAACCAGGACTACTTGCAGCTTCTGTCACTGTACTATCCAGAGGAATACGCCAAGTACATGGCACAGACCACGCACACCATAACTCCTGAGCAGCTTATCAAGGAGCTGAAGAGTGCGGGAAGGGACACTGCGCGGGTCTCTGCCCTGATGGGCAATAATCCGGCTCATTTGATCGGCCTTGAGACCAAGAATTCCTTCAACGGCACATGGGGAACGGATGCTTCCATGCACAAGATATTCTACAAGGACATCAAGGCTCACGAGATGTTCTCTGGAACATTCGAGGCAGAGAAGACCATCAAGTTCCATGAGAATCCCGTGCCCGAAAAGGATCGCGCTGTCTGTGACGGCATAGATTGCTAGAAGATCGGCAATCTTACTATCTTTTTTATAAATTTCATTCAATGCCGTCAGCGACTGCCGACTGCCGCGCTGCTCTCCGATCCAGATTTCGATTTTCAAGTGCGCCTGGCTGATCCACGCGGCGCGAAAGCAATGATCGTGGCGAAAGCAATGAATGGGGCATGATTCGTCTGATTAGTCTTAGCTCTGAATGGAGCAGCTCTTCTCAGCCCATTTGCCCCAAGCTAAAAAAGGATACAGAAGATCCGAAAATGTGGATCTTCAGAATTTGTCAGTTTCTCACACCGGGCCGATGGGTGCTACGACTTTCTTGTATACCTCATTGAGGACCTGGGCCAGTGCGGTGTAAATGGCGGACAGTCCGCAGATTATTCCTTCATATCCTGCCAGGGATCCAATAGCGGCGCTTCCCAGATAATCTCTTGCGGCAAGCAAGAAGAACAGGATGGTCAGCGAGAGGAAGACAAACTGCAGGGCTCTATTGATCTTCAGGGTTCCAATGAACATGAAGAAGGTAAAGAGTCCCCACATGAAGAAGTAAGCTGCAAATGCAGGCTTTGATGTAGCCTGGGCAAGCCCGAGCGTAGGCAGGAAGATCAGAGCTACCAGTGAGAGCCAGAACAGGCCGTAGGATGTGAAGGCGGTGGTCCCAAAGGTGTTGTTCTTCTTCCATTCCATTATTCCTGCGATAATCTGGGCGAGGCCTCCATAGAATATTCCCATAGCCAGGATCATCGAGTTTAGCTCGTAGTAGCCGGCATTGTGGATATTCAGCAGTACCGTGGTCAGTCCGAAGCCAAGAAGACCAAGAGGCGCCGGATTAGCGGTAGTGTCTTTGAGGATTAAAGTTTCTGTATTTTGTTTCCTCGTTTCTTGCATAGTCTTATTTCCCTCCTGAACTCCAAATGGAATGATCTTATTATTAAATTGTTGCTCTAAAAATATAAATAATTAATAGTGTTAAATGTTGTGACATAATTTTAATAAAAAATCTTTTTGTCAAGTAATTATATGCATCCCTTAAAAATCAAAATGAATGGGCCGCATGCATTCTTATCTACGCTTACACATTCGGTGTTATTCCTAATTGGCTGGTGCCTCTCATATTTTTTGCGCTCCATTACGATGGCTGCATTTCGCGGCATTCTACAGCTTTATTGCTGAAGGCCGCCGGCTATCTAGCACATATGATTCTGTGATATTGATCCATTTCTCCTGTTAACTCTGTCTGTCTTTTCGTCGCAAACATACTGCATAATACGGAAAAGAATGAGCATTCGCTAACTGGTAGACCGGTGTTTTATGCAATGATATTTTTTTATCTTCAGCATTTTTCAATCGGATGGCTTGTCGTGCGGACGGAATTCTCTTAGATGAAATTTTCCGCGCGTTATACAGTAAAATTTATATATGATCAATGATAGGTTATCATTGGATCCGGGATTTCTTAGCAATTTTAGGTCATCCATCCCCTCGAGATGAATAAACCCGGATCCTCCTCTTGATGTTCAAAGTCGAATGAATTAAATTTGTGCCATTGGAGACATATCATTTTGAGGATATTACTATGATCGAGATTGAAAGCAATAAATCGGTGGAAGTTATTGACATCACCGATCAGGTTGATCGGGCCCTGAGAGAGAGCGGAGCAGAATACGGAGTACTGCTTGTCTATTCCCTTCATACTACCACTGGACTGGTTATAAACGAAGCTGATAGCGCATTGATAAATGATCTCCTTGGCCTTCTGCAAAGAATCGTCCCTCAGGGCGCGGGCTACCAGCATGATCTGGGTGATGGCAATGCTCATGCTCATCTGAGGGCCACGCTTCTTGGAAATAGCCTTGTGATTCCCATTGAGAAGAGAATGCTGGTCATGGGGACCTGGCAGAGGATACTCTTCTTCGAATTTGATGGCCCCAGAAAAAGAAAAGTCTTTGTGAGAGCGTTGACAGGCTAAAAAGCGAAAAGGATGGGGGATAAATCCCTCGATCCATATTGTCTATATGTATTTTCTATACTACTTGTGTATGGCTGTGCCTGTGGAATTGGCAAGCACTTTGAAGGCCGCCATGAGATCCTTTGTCACCGGTCCGGGCTTGCCGTTTCCGACCTCCCTGCCGTCGACCTTGGTAACTGGCGCAACCTCTGCTGCGGTTCCCGTAACGAACACTTCATCTGCAGTGTAGAGGTCAAACAGTCCCATATCGCTCTCCCTGAGATCATAGCCGCGAGAAGCTGCCAGCTCCATGACTGCGTCCCTGGTTATTCCTTTGAGGTTGTTTATGGTGTGGGGGGTGCGGATCTTTCCTCCCTTGACAACGAATATATTGTCTCCACTTCCCTCTGACAGCAGTCCGTTTGAGTCGAGGATTATGGCCTCGTTGCCGCCCTTGATGTTGGCCTCGATCTTTGCCAGGATATTGTTCAGATAATTGAGGCTCTTGATATTGGGTGGCACCGCGTCCGGAGCATTTCTGCGCACCGAGACGGATACGGCGGTAAGCCCAATCTCATAGAGGTCTCCGTACATTGCCCCCCACTCGACGGCGATGATTATGACCGATGCAAGGCTGCACTTATTGGGATCCAGTCCCAGATCTCCATAGCCTCTGGTGACAATGGGCCGGATGTAAGCATCACGCAGATTATTCTTTCGTAGTGTCTCCAGGATTGCCTCGCACATCTGCTCTTCGCTCATGGGAACGCAGAGCAGAATGGCTTTTGCTGAGTCAAAGAGCCTCCTCACATGGTCTTCGAGCCGGAAGACGCGCCCTCCATAGGCTCTAATCCCCTCGAAGACTCCGTCTCCGTAGAGAAATCCGTGATCAAAGACCGAAACCGCAGCTTGTTCCGCCGGAACAAACTTTCCGTTAAGATAAATTAAACTCATATGGGACCCTCATCATCGGACAATTGCCGAGGATAAATGCGTTTTGATTGCGAAGTGAATCGATGGATTTATTAGCCAGGGACGGAAGGATGAAGGCTACTTTCTACGGGGTTGGCAGCTTATGGCAAGACTTGGTTTCGTGGTCTCGGAGTTCAATAGGGACATTACCTATCAGATGGAGCTTTTGGGCAGGGAGCATGCTCAGTTCCTGGGAGCGGAGATATCTCGCGTTGTTTATGTTCCGGGCGTTTTTGATATGCCTCTGGTTGTAAAGAAGCTTCTCGGTCGCGAGGATGTTGATGCAGTCGTTACAATCGGCTGCGTGATTCAGGGGGAGACTGCTCATGATGAGATTGTCGTCTCCCAGGCGGCCCGAAAGCTGATGGACCTGTCCCTTGAATTCGGCAAGCCCGTGACGCTCGGCATCACTGGACCCAAAATGTCCCGGCCTGATGCCAACAAAAGAGTGGATTATGCCAAACGGGCGGTCGAGGCGGCGGTCAAGCTCCTGCAGAGAATGGATGGTGTTTAAGCTATGGTCTCCTCGCGAATGGCCTCCATTCACGAATCAACCACCATGAAGATCTCGGCTATGGCCAAGAAGCTGGCGGCTGGGGGCCAGGATATCATCGATATGGGGGTCGGTGAGCCTGATTTCGATACGCCTAGCCATATTGTCGAGGCGGGCTGCAGCTCTATCAGAAAAGGAGAGACGCGCTATGCGCCAACCGCAGGCATTCCCCAGCTTCGCCAGGCCATCGCTGATAAGCTGGTCCGGGAAAATTCCCTTCACGTTTCTGCTGATGATGTCTCTGTCACTCCCGGTGCCAAGATGGCGGTATTTGCCGCCATCCAGGCGCTCCTCTCCGAGGGCGATGAGTGCGTTCTCATCGGGCCGTCCTGGGTGAGCTATGAGCCCTGTGTGGCCTTTGCCGGGGCAACTGTCGCCTGGGGAAAGGTGGATAGCGATTTTATGCCTCTTGATCTGGCTGAGAGCATCAATTCCCGCACAAGGCTCATAATAGTCAACTCTCCCTCTAACCCCACGGGTTCTGTTTTTGATAAAAAGATTCTCAAGGAGATCTCCGACCTGGCAGTGGATCACAATCTCTTCGTCATCTCTGATGAGATTTATGAGAAGATAATTTATGATCGCGAGCATTTCAGCATTGGCTCAATGCCGGGAATGGAAGAGCGGACAGTGACCATAAACGGCTTTTCCAAAGCCTATGCCATGACTGGATGGCGGCTTGGATACCTCTCCGGACCCAAAGAGGTCATGAAATGGATTAACCGGCTTCTCTCTCATTCCGTATCTCAGGCCACAACTTTTGTGCAGAGTGCGGGATTGGCTGCTCTGCAAGGGCCCCAGGATGAGGTCGCTTACATGGTAAGAGAATTTAAGGCTCGTCGCGATATGCTGGTTTCTGGCCTTAAGGATATGGGAATACCATGCAACGTGCCCGGTGGAGCTTTCTACCTGTTTCCGAATGTATCTGCATTGGGCGGCGGGGATGCTTTTACTGATAGGCTGCTCAAGGAGGCTCTTATTGCGGCTACACCCGGGTCGGCCTTTGGACCAGGTGGCGCAGATTATGTCCGTCTCTCTTATGCAACATCTCAACGTAGAATTTTACAGGCTCTGGAGAGGATTGAGAATATCCTGCATTAGATTGGAGCAATAAAATTTTTCAATTATTGTTTTTTTATATCTGGTAAGGATAAGTTATATAAGTCACTCGGTTTTCTATTAAGATGGCAAGTATCGCAGGCCGATAACCAAATGAGATCTATATAATAAATATTAAAATAAGGGTGCATCGTTATGAATAAAAAAGCTTCTTATCAAGCCAATTCTAATGCCTGGCGAATTGGAATTTCTGGTTTCGTATCGCTATCTATCCTTATCATCTCTGCATTGGCAACTCCTTCGCTTGTTCTGGTGAAGAATGCAACAGTTGATACTCCTGGCGGCACAATTCATGAGGGATCGATCTTAACCGGTGCTTATACGATCACGAATACAGGCAATGAAACAATTAGCAATATAGTAATTACCGACGTTAGGAATTATCCGACACCAGGAGCTAATGCGACTATTCCTTCCTCAGGGGATCTAGGCGTTCTGCAGGCAGGAAAATCGATAACAATCAATGATGCATACACAGTTACGGAGGATGACATTTGTGCTCAAGGCATCTTGAGGGGCACAGCAACAGCCAAAGGAATCGGCTCGGATGGACTCGATGTTTTATCAGATACGTCCGAAACTGTAACCCCTGTGCAAACGGCAGCATCGATTATTCTCCAAGTAGAGCCCATTTCTCATCCTTTGGCTCTGGCACATCCCGGCGATGAAGTTGAATTCAAATATACCGTGAAAAACCCCGCATACAATGAATCTATCTACCGTCAACCAACTTCTGTTCACGGCCTTGTCGTGGGTGATGCTTTATTGGGCAAAGTCTCCATGAATAGGACTGATCTAAGACCAGGTGAATCCGCGACTGGAACAAAGAAGTACACCATTCCCGCCGATAAAAAAATAATCTCCCGCGGTGTTACGGCTGATGCTGATAGCTGCAAACTGCATGTTTCGGTTGGGGCTGATTCAAATCTTCGCATCATCGATCCTGATATGACGATCGTAGCTACTTCGGACAGGGAATCTGTAAAATCAAATGATACTTTAAATCTCACTATTGCTGTCACTAATACGGGGGATTGTATCCTCAGTGATATTGTCGTGGTAGATACTCTTCCCAAGGGATTAAGTTTTGTTGATGATGGACAATCTGAGCCAAAACCTGTTCCAAACCCGCCTCTCGTCAATTCCGATGGCACGACTACTTTGACTTATACAAAGACGCAGCTGGCCAAATCCGGCGTTTTCAAGATAGATATCGCGATCAGGTCTAATGGGCAAGCAAATGGTAGGCTGCGCAATAGTGTGCAGGCAAATGCCACTGATTTATTAAATACAATCATTGGTCCCAAGGTTGCGTCAAAGGATGTGACCGTATAGATTTCTATCTCATTGCCTGTTTTCTCATTTTTTCGCAAGTATCAATAATACTGATTATTCTACCATATAGAAATCCATATCTATATGTTCGAAGGGGCAAATTATTTATTCTCTTAAAGATGATGAACAATTGCATTATCGATGGGAGGGACAAAGCATTAATATTGTGCAGGAGCCATGTGAGCTTAATGGATATAATACATCCTCAAAAAGTCCATTGATTAGATCTGAATCAACTTTCCTGATGAAATCATCGGCTTGGACGAAGGCAATCTGTGCGGATACAGATGCCTGCATTCCGGAGGGAGGCGAATCCAATCCCGATGATTTATTGGTTCATAATAAATTGGCAAAGTATTTCCTAATTAATATCCAGCTCTCTACAGAGAAGAATGCGGCTATAAATCTCAATGCATCTGCCCTCTTTTCAAGGCGGCCGGGTGCAAATGCGAGCAATTGTGCAGCAGGTGCGATAATATTCCGAGAAAATCTCAGGGGCAAAGGTGTTTAGCTATGAACAAATGGGTTTCTTGTCAAGCCAAATCCAGATTTTGGCAAATCGCGTTTATCATTCTTGTATCGATATTTCTGATCGGTGGCTCAGCCAGTGCAGCTGCTCACCTCAAATTTACAAAGACCATTACTACAGGATTATCGACTCATGAGCTAGACACCTTGACTGCTCATTATGTTATTGAAAATGATGGCACTGAGACGATTGATCATATCGTAATTAAGGATTCAAGGAACTATCCATACTCAGGCGGCTCTTTTATAGTGTATACCTTCCCGACCACAGGTGACCTGGGCTCTCTTGCTCCCGGTGGAACGCCATTAACATATGATGATAATTATTTGGTTTCAAATACTGATGCCTGTAACCTGCTTACTATGGATGGCATAGCCTATGCCTATGGAACATACGGAGGCACTCCTGGCACTCCTTATTCGTCAGACGAATCTGAAACGACAACTATCGTCTCTACATCGACCTCAATACACATCGCCAAGGCAATTACCAATCGCGTTAATAATTATGCCCATCCGGGCGATATAGTTCGATTTACATACACCGTGGACAATACCGGATCTCTTTCTGTTTCTAATATCAGGGTAGTAGACACCCCATTTGGCACAATATCATTGGCTTCTCCCACTCTGGCGCCATCTGGGAAAACCGGTTCAAGTACGACCGGAATATACGATTATACTGTGCCTTCAGGCATTACATATCATTCTAATACGGTGGAGGCTAAGGCAGATAGCTGCAAAAAAACGGATTCTTCAGCTTCAGCTGATGCAAATCTGTTCGTCATCAATCCTGATCTGACCATAACAAAGACCTCTGATAAAGATTATGGAAAAGCAGGCGACACAGTAATTTTCACCGTCACTATCACCAATTCTCCCGATTCGACCCTCAATGATATAATCGTTGAAGATACTCTTCCTGCTGGACTGACCTTTGTTGATGATGCTTCTTCGGATCCGAAGCCGGTTCCAAACCCGCCCGTTGTCAATCCGGATGGTACAACAACTCTAATGTATTACAGATCCCAATTGACCAAAAATGCAGTTTGGACCATTAAAATAAAGGCTCAGTTCGACGGGGCTCCCTATCTGGGCGTTCTGAGAAACAATGTAAAGGTAGATGCCACCGACCTGGCACTTGATCCAATTGATACAGAGTATGCGTGGAAAGATGTTACTGCGTATTCAGTCGACATGTCTGTAGCGAAATCTGCGGTTCCTGATCATGGTATTGTGGGTGCTTCCATCAAGTTCCCGCTGGTAATCACTAACCTGGGCACAGCCGAAATGTCCCATGTTAAGGTTACTGATACCCTTCCCGCCGGCCTGACCTATGATTCTTCCAAGACCCTGCCGGTCGATCAGCCGGACAGCTCTACAGGCGGTGTTCTGATCTGGAATGACATCGGCCCTCTTGCAGCTTCGACAGGCACCCGAACCATCAATCTCTGGGTAACAATAGATGGCACTCCTCTCGGCCCCTTGGTAAATCCCGTTCAAGCCGATGGTGAATCGGAATATGGTGATCTCATCACGAAGACGGCCTCAGCTACAGTTCTAGCCTATTCGGTCGACATGTCCGTAGCCAAATCCGCTGATCCAGTTCGGGGCAAAATCGGTGACTCCATCAAATTCCCGCTGGTCATCACCAACCTTGGCACAGCCGAAATGTCCCATGTTAAGGTTACTGATACCCTTCCCGCCGGCCTGACCTATGATTCTTCCAAGACCCTGCCGGTCGATCAGCCGGACAGCTCTACAGGCGGTGTTCTGATCTGGAATG
>Ga0209099_1001235_pt1 | contig 26497 bp, 17 predicted proteins | sample AD_JPNHW2_MetaG_FD_184430 | JGI IMG/M metagenome (GOLD analysis project Ga0209099, IMG submission 184430) | Active sludge microbial communities of municipal wastewater-treating anaerobic digesters from Japan - AD_JPNHW2_MetaG (SPAdes) (version 2) | ecosystem: Engineered > Bioreactor > Anaerobic... | reverse complement strand
GTTTTATCTCTCGCCCGGTTGATGTTTTCTGACGATCCGAGCACGATACTTCCCCAGAAACCGTCCCTTCTGTCATGGAAGTTTGAGATCTGCATTGTAAGGTGAAGGGTTTCACCATGCGTGTCAGGGAGAGCGACAACCCGGGGAAGCCAGACAGGTTTCGTTGTGTCTATTGATGCGGATACTATTCCGTTTTCGCAGATTAATGTATCATCAGCCCAGAGTTTATATGAAGACGATATTGACGGTATTTTCAGTGAAAGGGGCATAGATGTCTTATTTTTCCGTATTACAAGAGAGAGTGTCCCATATCCGTCAGCAGTTCCGTCTTTATGCCCGGCTGTTTCCCATGACCCGGGGACTTTATAATAATCCCCGGTTCTCTGAACGGTTTCAGGCGGAGTAAGAAGCTCTTTCCATACAAAATTCCATTCACCATCCAGAGAAACGCTCCGGCCTGAAGAAAAATCAATTCCGGTGAGATCAATAATCCCCTTCTCTGCTTTCGGCATGGCAGACTTTTCTGTTCCGCAGGAAACTGCCAGAAGCGGTAATACAAAAAAAATAATAACCAGTTTACTGTTAATTTTCACCTGTAAACTCCCTATTTACACACTATAATAAAAAGAAGATGATTTTTTTCATATACCATATTACACACTAATTAATTGCAATTGAAATATATCTTATATATTATGGAGGATTCTGCATGAATAGTGTCAAAAGAAGCCATGACAGGGGAATTTTCAGCATTAAAAAAAACGTGAAAATTCTGAAAGTTGAAGGGTCTCCACATATGCGGGGCTTCCAGCACGGATACCTGCTTGCACCTGAAATAAAAAAACTTGTTCACGGTGTTCTTGACGGAGCCGCGGCTGTTATTGCCAAAACAATACACTGCACTTTCAGAGAGGCAAAAGAACGCATGGACCTGGGTTTAAAGGCTGCGGAACCGTTTTTCCCTGCAGATATTAAAGAAGAAATAAAAGGGATAAGCAGCGGGCTGCTGAAAGCAGGTGTAACTGAACCCGATTTCAGGACTCTCCTCCTGTGGAATACAATGTATGACCAGTGGTGCATTTATGCGCATCCAAAACACTGGGACCCGTTTAATCCCGGGATTAAGGCTGAATACAAAGGAGGTATGCCGGGAACACGCGTTCTCGGAGGAACCGGGTGCAGCAGCTTTTCAGCATGGGGCGAAGCCGCCGGCGGCGACGGGTCACTGATCTTCGGTAAAAACATGGATAACCTGAACCTCCCGGGTGTAACTGATAACAGGATACTCCTGATCGTCAATCCCGATGACGGATACTCCCATGCGTGCATGACCCACCCCGGGATGGCGGGAATAGACGGCGGGTTTAACGAAAAAGGAATCTCGATGATGACTCAGTTCAACCCTTCTATTCATGAGACAATGGAAGGCTGCGGAATCGGAACACTCTCAAGGACACTGCTTAAAAGCGCAGAGAGCATAACTGAAGCTCATGAAATTCTGACAAAGAATCCCAGGTGTACCGGAATTGCGTACCATGTAGCCGACGCAAAGGCTCTCGGCGCGGCTGTTATAGAAGTTTCATCCGAGAAGGCAACAATACGCCTGCCGGAAAAAAATTCGTCCTGCCTCTGGACATCGAACCACTCAAACTCATATCCGGGCTGGATAAACTACAGCGGCTACAATATGGTAAACGACCAGGCCCCTGTTTATGAACTTGAATCATTCAGCACTATTGCCGAATGGCAGAACAGCCTCAGGAACCCGGAAAATCTTTATGTCGCGGCACCAAGCCGTTTTGGACGATACAGGACGCTCCTTAACGAATACCGCGGAAATATCGGAATAGATAATGCCATTGCAATTCTCGGCGACAGGTTAGACGCATATTCAGGCGAAGTGAGAGCCAAATACACACCGTCAACCAGCAATAACGTTCTTGCGACAATCTGTGCCTTTTACCCGGAGGATAAATTCTTCGAAGATGAACCGGCCAGGGCATTCACAGCTCATGTGGCAAATCTCTGGAGCCTGGTCATATATCCGGAGAAAGGAGATTTCTGGATTGCAGCAAATGACTTCCCTGCTCAATATGGCGGGTATGAGCATTTCAACCTGTTTGAAGAACTTTAAATTTTAACTTGCGGTATTCTTCGTTGTCAAGGCAGTCCTTATGCACATGGACAGGTTGCGGCCTGTCCATGTGCATAAGGACTGCCTTGGTTTTAAATAACATATACTGAATTTACCCGAATGTTTTTCTTTCAAAGCGGGACATTGCGCTGTAAAAACAAGGGACCACATAAAGTGTGAATATAAAAAAATTACTACATTAAATCAACTTTTATAATAAAAAATTTGTCTGCGGATAAAAACAACAATATATTTAACCTGATAGAATATTTCTTAACTATGTGTAATTCATGAATTTATCACCGGAACGGGTGGCGGACAATTTGTAGAACTGATTTGCCGTTTTACATTGCATCTTCCCGTTAAAAAGTGAATTCCAGTTATAATTTAATATTCTTTCAGGAGAGCCTTTTATGACAGATATTAACAGCCGGCAAAGTATTCTGATAGTTGATGACAGTGTTGAAAATCTTGACATACTCAAAGCCATACTCGAACCGGAATACGATATTAAAGCAACAACCTCCCCGAAGAAAACCATTGATATAGCATTATCTCAAAATCCGCCGGACCTGATCCTTCTTGATGTTATGATGCCCGGGATGGACGGTTTTGAGGTCTGCCGTATACTGAAGAGCAACCCTGTATCAAAAAAAATTCCGGTACTGTTTGTTACCACGCTTGGAGAGGTGGAGGATGAATCAACCGGATTCTCTGTCGGAGGCGTAGATTACATAACCAAGCCGGTAAGTCCCCCGATAGTTAAGGCCCGCGTGAAAACACATCTTTTTCTGTATGATCAGAACAGAATCCTGGAAGAAAAAGTTAAGGAACGTACGCGGGAGGTGAATGAAACCCGCCTTGAAATTATAAACCGCCTGGGCCATGCCGCTGAGTATAAGGATAAGGAGACTGGAACTCACATCATCCGTATGAGCCATATTTCCCGGATACTCGCACGGGGAATAGGCATGCCGGAGGATGAAGCGGAACTGATCCTGAATTCATCACCAATGCACGACGTCGGAAAAATAGGCATCCCCGATTTAATACTTATGAAGGAAGGGCCGCTCAACGATGAAGAATGGAAAATCATGAAGACTCATTCGTTAATCGGTTTTAAAATAATCGGTGAACATCCCTCTGAGCTCCTGAGAACAGCCGCCATCACCGCCCTTTCGCATCATGAAAAATGGGACGGGACCGGCTATCCGCATGGGCAGAAAGGAGAAGAGATACCTTTAGTCGGAAGAATCGCTGCAGTAGCTGACGTATTTGACGCACTCACCAGCAACCGTCCCTACAAACAGGCATGGACGGCAGAAAAGGCGGTTGATCATATTTCCGCAGAGAGCGGGACACATTTTGATCCGTCGATCGTTGATACATTTATCAGAAAACTTCCCGAGATATTAAGAGTCAAAGAACAGAATCCGGATTAATCAGACTGGAGATGCCTTTTGAAAATTAAATTTAATAATATTACGGAATTTTCACCTGACAGTGAAGTAGAATTTCTCGACAGCAGAGTCATCCGTCATCTTAATATATTCTCATCAGCCGTAAGCATCATATGTATTGCTGCAGGAATTACAGTTATGTACGGCTGGTTATTTGACATTCCTTTACTAACACATATTCGCTACCAGTGGACATCATTAAAAGTTAATACCGCTATATGCTTTATATTGACGGGTATTTCGTTATACATAACTTCTCCGGGCAGCTCAAGAACACTTGTCAGGAAGTCAGGCCTTCTCTGTGCAGTACTGGTTTTTATTATTGCAGCAGTAACCCTCAGCCAGTACTTTATCAACTGGAATCCGGGGATTGATGAAATTATACTTAAAGATACCATGACTGACCGGGCAGTGGATAATCCCGGCAGAATGTCATTCACAACCGCTGTATGTTTTATTCTCAACTAGCTGGCACTTATTTTCCGCGAAAGACGTTCCGGAAATATATTATCCCTGATTTTTTCTTCTGTCTCAATGATCCTTTCATTAACCGGTATTGTAGGCCATATCTTTCAAAACGAATATTTTTATGCTACTCCTGATTACGGATCTATAGCACTTCATACTGCGTCGCTTTTTTTTATACAAAGCACAGCCCTTTTCTTTACAAACCCTTCACCTTCGGCAAAATATATCATATCATCAAAATTCATAGGGAGCCTGCTCTTCCGCCGCGCATTTCCGGTGGTGTCGCTTATAGTATTTATGCTTGGATGGTTAAGACTGATCGGTCAGGACATGGGATACTACGACACCCGTTACGGACTATCGATATATATACTTACTAACATTATAATTTTTACAATTATGTTGTGGATAAGCGCAAACAATCTCAACAATATAGATCAGCTGCGAAGAAAAGCGGATCAGAATCTCATGGAAAGTGAAATACAATATAGAAGTCTTTTCGACATTTCATTAACCGGTATTGCAATAGGTGATCCGTCAAAAACATTAGTCAAAGCCAATAAAGCATTAATAGAAATGTTCGGCTATGCCGGAGATGAATTTTATCATAAAACTATTATTGATCTCTTTGTGAATCCTGAAGATTATAAAAGAGTGACCGGTGAATTGTATAAATCGGGCCGGGTTAATAATCTTGAATCTCTATTTAAACGTAAAGACGGAAGTACATTCACGGGGCTGATAAACTCCACAATGTTCAACAAACAAATGGCGCAGGCAGTAATTGTCGATATTACCAGCCTTAAAGAGACACAGAACCGCCTGATCAGAAGCGAGGAGCGCTATCGGAGTACACTTGATAATATGCTTGAAGGATGCCAGATTATCGGTTTTGACTGGCGTTATATTTATGTAAACGACGCGGCAGTGGAACACGGGCAGAAGACAAAAGATGAACTGCTGGGGCATACGATGATGGAGGCATATCCCGGTATCGACAGCACCGAACTTTTCAGCCTGATAAAAAACTGCCTTGAAGACCGTGTCCCGTACAGGCTTAAAAACGAATTCGTATATCCCGATAAAAAAATAGCATGGTTCAACCTGATTATTGATCCTGTTCCCGAGGGAGCATTTATATTTTCCACCGATATATCCGAACAGGTTAAAGCCGAAGATGATCTGAGAAAACTGAATAGCGAACTTGAACAGAGGATTGAAATCCGGACTTACGATCTGAAACAGTCTGAAGAACGTTATCGATTAGCCAAAGAAGCCGCCGAAAAGGCCACTCGTTCGAAGAGTGAATTTCTGGCTAACATGAGCCATGAAATCCGTACACCACTCAACGCGATCATAGGGATGAACTATATTCTCAACAAAACCGAGTTATCACCCAAGCAGCAGGACTATTCAAACAAGATTATGATTTCATCACAGAATCTTCTTGGAGTCATAAATGATATTCTCGACTTTTCCAAAATAGAAGCCGGTAAACTTGAGATTGAGTCCATTCCTTTTAATCTCAACAGTGTAATCGAAAACGTTTCAAGCGTGATCTCAATAAAAGCGCAGGAAAAGGGAATTGAATTTATCATAGATTTAAACAGAAATGTTCCTGACAGCCTCATTGGAGATCCGCTTCGATTAGGCCAGGTTCTTCTCAACCTGACAGGAAATGCCATCAAATTCACGGAAACCGGTGAAGTGGTAATCAATATTGAATGCACCACGGTTAAGGACGGGCGCGCGCTGCTGAAATTCTCCATCCGTGACACCGGCATAGGCATAACAGATGAACAGCGCGTCAGCCTCTTCAAATCATTCGGCCAGGCTGATGCGTCGACTACACGTAAACACGGCGGAACCGGGCTTGGACTATCAATAAGCAAGCGCCTTGTTGAGATGATGGGGGGAGAAATTGGTGTAGAAAGCACCATCGGTAAAGGGAGTACCTTTTCATTCATACTGGTTTTTGAAACAGGTGAAAAAAAAGCCGGATTTAAAAACCTGCTCCCTGAAGACCTGAAAGGAAAACGCGTACTGGTAGTCGATGATAATGAATCATCCCGCATGGTACTGGAGTCATATTTAAAAAATTTTCATTTTAATCCATCAAATTCATCATCCGGAGAAGAGGCAATTTCAGAGCTGCATAAAGCATCATCTGAAGGTACACATTACGAACTGATTCTAATGGACTGGCGCATGCCCGGGCTGGATGGAATCTCTACAGCCCGCCTTATACGGAATGACACTTCACTGGAAGCCAAACCAAAAATCATAATGGTTACCGCATTCGGGCGTGAGGATGTCATCAAAGATGCCGAATCTGCAGGCCTTGACGGATTTCTGGTTAAACCTGTAACCCCGTCCCTTTTATTCGATACTATAATGTCCATTTTCAAACACGACGCAACCGCGGCCAAAGGCCCTGCTCAAACAGGCCAGGATCTCCCTGATGGCCTGGACTTAATCAGAGGAGCGAGAATACTTGTGGCAGAGGACAATGAGATTAACCAGGAAGTAGTCCAAACCCTGCTTGATGACCGGGGATTCGCCGTTTCGATCGCGGCCGATGGCTCCGAAGCTGTGAGAATGGTTCTGAACTCCGTAGAAACTGCCCCGTACGATGCGGTGCTGATGGATCTGCAGATGCCGATAATGGATGGTTATGAAACAACAGTGGAAATAAGAAAAGATTCCCGGTTTAACGATTTGCCGATTATTGCAATGACGGCAGACGCGATGTCCAGCGTTTATGCAAAAGTTATGGCTGCCGGCATGAATCATTACCTGACAAAGCCGATCATCCCGGCGGAACTTTTTGCAGCATTAGTGCAATGGATTAAACCGGTGAGCAACGGCCGCCAGAATAAAAATTATTTTACGGAACCTGCCTCTGAAAATACGGCACTTGATTTGCCCGAATCCCTGCCGGGCCTCAACCTGGCTTCCGGTGTTCGTCGAATAGGCGGAAATAAGGAAAAATACTATTCTCTCCTGCTCAAGTTTTCAGTTAACCAGTTAAAAACTATAAATGAACTTCAGGCAGCTCTCGACAGGGATGACATTGAAACTGCCGGACGTCTTGCCCATACAATTAAAGGAGTAGCGGGAAACATCGGAGCCGATGAGCTGATGGCCTCCGCCCTTTCCCTTGAATCTGCGATTAAAAGCGATGACCGTGAGATATGGCAGATAAAGCTTACAGAAACCGGAATACGGATGAAGGAAGTACTGAAATCTATTGTTTCTATTGGAGGGGAAGATAAAGCAGACGGGCCTGGAGAAAATGTCAGGTTCAGCACATCAGAGAATGATCCAATAAAACCGTTATTACTGATGCTGAAACAGTCACTGGAAAACAATGACACAAAAAGTTCCGATTACCTTATTCGGATGAGGGAACAGGCAGGCGTCCTTCCTTTATCGGGAATATATAATCAGATGCAGCAGAACCTCGATAAGTATGATTTTGAAGGTGCCCTGAATATTCTCAAAACTCTAACGGATTTAATCGGTATTTCTGATGAATGAGTTTAACTGATCGAAACACCTATCAGTTTACCGATTGCGAATGTAAGTGCCGCAGTAGCCAGGCCGAAAAGCACCTGCCGCAATCCGTTCTTTACCGGGTGTTTACCTGTCATCAGGGTTATTGCCGCTCCTATTATAAACAGGCCGCCTGCGCTCATAACAGCGCTTATCAGTATCCCCATGGTCCCGTCAAAAAATATAAAAGGAAACACAGGTATAATTGCTCCTATTGAAAAAAGCAGGAAAGAAGTATAAGCAGCTTCCCATGCAGACCCGCCGAGATCTTCAGGATTAATACCAAGCTCTTCGCGTATCAGAGTATCCAGGGCTCCGTTCTTTGATCCGATAATCTGTTTTGCCATATTCTTTGCCGAAATTTCATCAATACCTTTTGCCTGGTAAATAAGTGAAAGCTCCTCCTCCTCTCCCTCCGGAGCGCTTTCAAGTTCTGACTTCTCTATGTCGATCTGATGCTGCGCAAGTTCGCGGGAGCTCTGTACAGACAGCCACTCGCCGAGGGCCATGGAAAGAGCTCCCGCCAGAAGCCCCGCAAGCCCGGTAAGCAGTATCTCCGAATTCTTTATCCCGGCACCGGCTACGCCCATAACAAGGTTAAAGACAGATACAAGGCCGTCATTTGCCCCGAGCACACCTGCGCGTAACGCATTCCCGCCGGCGGATTTATGTTTGCCTTCCATCCGCGCTACAGATGTTCCGGCAAGCCCCGATTCATTTATTGACAGAGTATTCAGAATACGGGCATGGCTCCGCTCATCAGCAGGCATATTTACAGATTCCGCATCGCTCTGCCCGTCATAACCTGAAGCGGCACCGTTCTCTATTCCGGACATTACTGAAACGACTGCAGATGTACCGAAACGCGCAGCCGACCATCCGAAGAGCCTTGTCCTTAAGTCCATCCTGAATTTTGGAATTTTTTCACCAGCCTCAAGCAATTTCCCTTCCCAGAAAGCTGCGTGTTTTTCCTCGGTACGGGCAAGCTGTTCATAAAGCTTTGCCAGTTCCGGTTTTTTTTCAATACCCGCCATTTTCCGGTACAGGTATGCCGCATTCCGTTCCTCTTTAAAATTCATATAATATCGTGCAGTATCAGACTTGTTTTTCATGTACTCTCTCTCCGCCTAAAGCTGTTTATTACTTTTTGTCTTCTTCGTCTTCACCGGACATTGCCTTTTTAAAATCACGTATCCCTTTTCCGATATCCTTTGCTATCACCGGAATTTTCCCTGCGCCGAAAAGAACAAGAACTATCATAAATATTATAATCAATTCGCCTATACCGGGCATACTCATACAAATACCTCCATTTCATAAACTTTCATGACGCTTTGTAAAAAAATACATATAGATCTGAAATGTCAACCATTGAATCATCCTATAAGCTGATTTAACTTAAATAAAACAAACCGGCGGAGACATTGATTGAATCATTCATCTTACAACTGACATTCTGCATCCAGAAGGTTACACTTCTTTGCATTCACTCATTTACTATAAGCAGTATAACTGTCATTTAAAATCCGGCATGTTACCTTTGTAAAATATAGAAAAAATTTGTTTCTTTTTCAAAGCACCCTATTAAAAAATAACCATAAAAAAATATAAGTCATTCGAAGTATTTAATAGAGGTTTAATATGGAAGAAACATCAGGCAAAGGCAAAAATATAATATTCTATATATCAATGATAGGTTTTTTCGGAATATTTACTACTACCATATCAAAGAATCCGGTACTTCCTTATCTTGTTAAATCGCTTGGTGCGGGTGACCAGATACTCGGCATCATATCCGCGGTATCACCTTTAGCAGGGATTATATTTTCATTTCCCGTAGGTTTTCTGGCAGATAAAACCGGCAAGAAAATTATGCTTATTACCGCCTCTTTTATTTTTCTACTGGCGCCGCTGATGTATCTGCTTGTAACCAATGCATGGTGGCTGATACCTGTGAGGTTTTTTCACGGGATGGCGACTGCTATCCTGGGGCCGATTGCTTCAACAATTATTGCTGAATCTTATGACAGCAACAGGGGTGAAAAGCTGGGAGTTTACTCTTCAGCAACACTGACAGGAAGGACGCTGGCGCCTCTTGCCGGAGGCGCGATTATCGCATTTTTTTCAATAAAGGGCGAACTTGCAAGTTACCGTGCCGTATATTCTGCCGCTTTTTTAATGAGCATCCCTGTCGTAGCCGGTGCTTTTTTAGTAAAGACCGGAGATGCCGGGGTTAAGAAAAGCATTTCCCTCAATGAATTTTTTAAAAGCATCAGGTATATAGCCGGAAATAAGCTGATCCTCGCGACAGCGCTTGTTGATCTATCCACCTATTTCTCTTTTGGTATTTTTGAAACCTTCGCGCCCGGTTATCTGAAAAATGCAGGTTATAAACCTGAAATAGTCGGGCTGATATTTTCACTGCAGATACTGTCAATTGCAGTTACCAAGCCTCTTTTCGGACGGCTTGCGGACAGTATAGATAAACGTATCCAGATATCATCAGGCCTGTTCATACTCGGTTTATCCGTTGCGGCCCTCCCGTTTGTAACTTCTTTTGCCGCTGTTCTTGCCGTGAGCATGATTTTCGGGCTTGCAATGTCTTTATCAACAGTTGCTACCAGCGCCTATGTTGCTGACGTTGCCGAAAAAGAACATCTCGGGGCATCAATGGGTGCCTTGTCGTCTATTATGGATGTGGGCCATTCTTCAGGGCCGCTTATTGCAGGCACTGTTATAACTCTTCTCTCTCTTAAAGCAGGTTTTTTCTCCGGCTTTATTCTGGCTTTGTCAGTAGTAGTCATGTTTGTCTTCTTTGCTTTTATGGAGAAACGTAAAACAATCAAATAATTTTTTAAAGCGGCGGATCAGAAGATGTCCCGGCTTTTCAGGAAAATTCTGTTAGTCAATTTGTCACAATACTTTGTAACTGCACAAAGTATCGAAAAGCCGGTATTCCCTTCTCTACAGCTGCCAAATGTGCATCACTGAAATACGTATACCAGTTGACGTTATATGCCGGCAGTATTATCTCCACTAAGCTTGCATTCACCAAGCTTTTTTTTACCGGCAGTCTGGTCAGCCTCCGAGAGTTTAACAATTCCTTTAAGAACTCCGGGGTAGACACTTTCTTCAAGGTAATAGGTTTTACCCGCATCAGTCATTAATTCAAATTCACTTGTATTGTCACACTTTGAAGTAAAGATGTGTTTCCCGGGATTAATTACAGTAAAAATATAATATCCGCCGCATGTACTTCCGATCCTGACTTTATCACAGGTAATGTCATGAGAAAATGGTTTACCTAAAAATGTGGGGCGGACAATATATACCAGAGACTTACCTTTCGGCGGGACCAGAGCTTTTGCCTTTGCGTCCATTTCAGGTGATGCTGTATTAACCTGCATTGAGCAGCCTGCGAGAAACAATACCAGAAAAACAGAATAACAGATTCGTTTCATAAAGAACCTCCTTATTTAATATTTTTCAATTATTTACAGTTTAATATCCGCATAGGCAGAAAAAAATTTAATTTTAAAAATCAGCGGGGATTATCCGTAAGCTTTTATAAAATATCCGGTTCGAAACCAGTTTTTTCAAAAAAGATTAATGAAATCTTCAGTCGGGCAATCAGGACCGTTTTCTGTTTTGAAACACTAACCGGAATGTCACAGTTAAATTATAAATTTTTTTGCCCTTATGAAGTTTTTCCGGAACAAAAAATTAGAAATAACGTCTCAGAAAAATTATAATCTATATAATTATTCCTGTACTTTTTATAACACTAAATGGCCTGTTTCCTGATCTCCTTCGGAAGCGGGGAGATATAAAAAGTTTATTTTGCATTAAAACATAAGTTAATGTAATTTTATATAAAAAATTAAAAATCCGATTATGGAGTAAAAGTTATGAATGGAGTCAAAGGTGTCATTTCAAGCGATGTAGAAAAAACTGTTGATAAGGTACTCAGGCATGTGGGGAAAGAGATAAATTTTACAATGACCCTGGGGCTTGGAAAACCTGTGTTATTTATCAACGAGTTATATAGACGGGCAAAAGAGGACCCGGAAATAAAACTGAAGATAATGACTGCACTTGCTCTTGAAAAACCTAAAGGCAATACCGAACTGGAAAAACGTTTTTCCAGGCCTCTTGCAGAGAGAATATTCGCAGGCACACCGGAGTTCGACTATATGCTGGATTTCCGTGCCGGGACTCTTCCGGAGAATGTTGAAATTTTTGAATTTTTCAACAAGGCCGGGGGATACATGAACAATCCCATAGCCCAGCAGAACCACCTCAATTCTAATTATACGCATATCGCGAGAGATGCGTTCAGCCAGGGCGCAAATGTCTTCGGGCAGCTCATAGGATGCAGAGAAATAAATGGTAAAATGATGTACTCCATGGGGAGCAATACGGATATATGCATAGAAGCCGCCGAGAAGGTGGAATATGGAAGATCCATAGGGAAAAAAATGGCAATCATTGCGGAAGTGAACGAAAATATGCCTTTCATGTATGGTGACGCGTTATGTGAAGCCGGGTCATTCGACATACTCCTAACCGGTCCTCAATACAACTATCCATTGTTTGCCCCGCCGAAAGACGCGGTGTCGATGAAAGATTATATGATCGGAATAAATGTAAGCACTCTTATAAAAGACGGCGGTACCATCCAGGTAGGTATAGGGTCACTGGGAGATGCTATTGTCGCATCACTTGACATGAGGCATTCCCGGAATGAGCTTTATAAATCTGTTATAGAGAATGCAGGGCTTCTCCGGAAGTACGGTACGCTTATAAGAGATTACGGCGGAACAGATATTTTTAAACAGGGGCTGTATGGTTCATCCGAAATGTTTGTTGATGCCTTTATGCAATTATATAAAAGAGGCATTCTTAAACGCAAGGTGTTTGACAATATTCCCGTAATGAAGCTTATTAACGAAGGGAAACTGGACCCGGAGAATATCCCGTCAGACATACTGGAACTTATTCATGACAAGGAAGGGATTCATTTAAAACTGAGAGCAAAAGATTTTGATATGCTGACAGAATTCGGCATACTCAAAGACGGGCTTACATATAGAGACGGCTTTATATCTGACGGAAATACGGAATACTCAGCCGACCTCAATGATAAAAATAATCTGGCAGAAATAAAAAAACTGCTCGGGAAAAAACTAAAAAAAGGACAGGTAATACTAGGCGCATTTTTCCTCGGGCCCAAATCATTCTATGACGCCCTGAATGAAATGAGCGAAGACGAAAGGTCACTATTCGGCATGTCCGGTGTTGAAAAAGTAAACCAGCTGTACGGCGGTGAAGAGCTCCGGGCGCTGCAGAGAAAAGACGGGCGGTTTGTAAACTCGGGCATGATTGCCAATATTTTAGGCGCTATAACTTCAGATCAGCTTGAAGACGGCAGAGTTGTCAGCGGGATCGGCGGGCAGTACAACTTTGTATCCATGGCACACGCCCTTCCTGATGCAAGGCTTATTATGATGATCCGAAGTACCCGGGGTTCCGGTAAAAACCTCAGTTCAAATATTGTATTCAGCTATGGCCACTGTTCCATACCCAAGCACCTGCGTGACATTATTGTAACAGAGTACGGGATTGCCGATGTACGCGGGAAACCGGATAAGGATATTATTGCAGAGATGATCAATATATCTGATTCAAGATTCCAGCAGCAGCTTGTCAGGCAGGCCAAGAAAGCCGGGAAGCTTCCTGATAATTATGAAATTCCGGAAGAATATAGAAATAATACGCCACAAAAAATTGAAGCATTTATAAGGCCTTACCAGGCACAGGGACATTTTAAACAATTCCCGTACGGTACAGACCTTCTGCCTGAGGAGATTGCCCTTGGCGCATCACTTAAAATGTTTAAAAATTTCCAGACCGAATATCCTGTCAAAACCGCAAGGGGATTGTTTTTTGAAATGTTCAGATCCGTTCCGGAAAAAGCGGTGCCTTATCTTAAGATTATGGAGCTCGATAAACCTGTTAATTTACACGAAAAGTTTTTGCGTAATGTGGTTCTTCTTGCTTTAAGAAAAACTAATAAAATCTAATCAGATAAATTTTTTGCGCGCATGGGCAGGCCCCGGCCTGTCCATGCTGTGTGTTAACTGACATTACAGCATGATTGATGAGGAATAAAATATTTGACATAACAGCATATTGATTTGCAAAGTATCAGAAATCAATACATCTCCCCGGGTAATTCATGAAGCTAAAAATCCATAATATAATAATGATTTACCTGGCGCATATAATTCTCATCATACCGCTCCATGCCGAAGAGAATGATAAAACAGCCGTAAGCCTTCTTGAAGACCAGATAACCGTAAGGCTTTCACTCCAGGTGCCGCTGGTTTTAGTATGCATTAAACCTGAAATTAAATCTAATGAAACTGCATCTGAAGAGGAAGCCCGCGAAGATGCACATATCACCTATATGCCGGACTTAAGGTTAAGCGGAGGTATCGGGCTTTACTATAAAGGTTTCGGCTTTTCATATATCAAAAAGATTACTGACATACCTACCGGCAATGGCCATGCGCTTACAGACTATACCGATATCAGGCTTAATGAGTACTACCGGAAATTCGGAGCGGATCTGGTTTACATGGATTATAAAGGTTTCAACCTTACCGATAGTAATGAACACGGCTGTTCCGGAAGTGATTCAAAAACAAAAAGATCAGATATTCATTTCAGGACTATTTCAACGTCTCTGTTTTATATATTTTCAGACGAATTTTCCTTGAGAGCTTCTTTCATGCAGAATGAAAAACAAAACGAATGGGACTGGACCATTATTGCTGTCGTCTCCTCCATATATCAATCGCTCGGCAGTGATTTTTCCATAATTCCGGAAGAGAATGAGGCAGCTTTCGGCAATAATTCAGGTTTAAAAAGCGGAGTATTCAAAGGAACAGCTGCAGGTGCCGGATTCGGTATTACCGTTCCTTATGAAGACTACCTGTTCACTGTAGTCTCGTACTTTGGAAGCGGATACATGTACCGTAAATACCAGACTTATGACGGGACGCAAACAGACCATGACGGATTTTACAGAATTAATTCTAAAAGTTCAATCGGATATAACGGGAATAGCTATTTCTATGGATTGTCCTTTGTGTTTGACAGTATAGCAAACTATTCCGGGATCAGGATACTGGCGAATACTTATACTGCCGAGTTATACAGTGGTTTCCATTTTTAAAGAACAAGAAGGCCGCACAGCAGGGACGGACCGCGACCTTCCTTGATGTATGTTAATTGACATTATTTTATAAATACAATTTTTCGCGTCAATGACGGTTTATTAAATAGATGACAGTCTTTCAAGAAGCTTTTTCTTAAGCGAGAGAAGATCGTTTTCAAAAAGTTTGATCTCTTTTTTATGGTTCTGAATCTCGTTGTATTTTTTCTCAAGATAATACAGGCTCTTTTCTATCTGCTTCTTCTCATTGAAATCGGTGTCCGCCATTCCGATCATCTCCGCAATTTCATCAAGAGTCGCGCCGAACCTTTTTCCTCTTAGTATAAGTTTTAACCTCGCCCTCTCCCTGTGAGTGTAAACCCTCTGGTTTCCCTGCGTTCTTGCCGGAGATAAAAGCCCTTTATCTTCATAGAATCTTATTGTCGGCGTACTGATCTCAAGCTCTGCAGCAAGCTCCGATATTGTAAAAGTTTCTTTATCCATCATCTTCCCGTAAAATAGAAATTAATATAAATTTACCCGCAGAGCATTGTCAATACAATTACTGATAAATCTTCCAATACAAGCCGGCAGTAAATTATTTTTGAGGTGGCACAGCGCTTCGCGCTGTGGGGAATGGGGGATTACGGGGGCAACGCCCCCGTAATCCCCCATTCCCCGCGTATGCGGAGCATACGCAACCCTGAAAATAAATCGCTGTCTACAAACCTATACTGGAATGCCGGTAAATTCAGGCATCCGGGCTGTTTTACTGATATAATTTCATAACCTGCCGTTTCTCCCGCAAAATTTTAATATAAAAAGCCTTGACAAAAGAGTAATTAAAGTTAAAGTAAACATTAACTATTATTCAATAAGGAGAAATGTTATGTTTGATTTTGCAATGACTGAACAACAGCTGAAACTCAGGGATGAGGCAAGGGAATTAACAAAATGGGTTCCCAGGGAGATGATCCTTGCAATGGATGCGGAAGAAATACAGTTCCCGAAAGAATACCTTCAGGAATGCGGCAGGAGGAACCTTCTAGGGATAAGGCTTCCCAAACAGTATGGCGGCAGAGGCCTCGGCTGGGCTGAGGATGTAATGGTCGCAGAGGAAATCGGAGTCGCAAGTTATTCTCTCGCATGCCTGTGGGGAGTCGGAGCTGACATAGTATGTGAAGCAATTATCAAATACGGGACAGAAGAGATGAAGCAGGAAATTGTCGTACCTTTGCTGAAAGGCGAAGTCTTTGCCGCAGAGTGCCTCACTGAACCCAGAGGCGGATCGGACTTTTTCGGCGCGACAACAACAGCCCGTAAAGACGGCGGCGACTGGATTATAAACGGCCAGAAACGTTTTATCGTAGGCGCGGAGGGCGCGGACTGGTTTATGCTTTACGCGGTTACAGATCCGTCAGCACCTCCCCACAAAAGAATGACCTGCTTTATGGTTCCGCGTTCAGAGGGTGTCGAATCAAAATACATTTACGGGCTTATGGGTGTCAGGGGCGGCGGAGCCGGAAGACTTCTCCTTAACGAAGTACGCGTCCCTGAAAGATACGCGCTCAACGGAGTAAATAACGGGTTCGATGTATTCATGACAAACATGATTCCCGAAAGGCTGGGTACTGCGGCTATGACCATAGGATCTGTCCGTCCCGCGCTTGAGATAGCAACTTCATACACATCAAGGAGAAAAGCATTCGGCCAGCCTATAATGAATTTCCAGGCAGTCGGCTTCAAGGTAGCAGACTGCGCCATGACTATGGACGCGATGAGGTCTATGGCATACACAACAGCGCTTGCAATTGATTCAGGAAAAGCCAGTGCCGGCAGAATAAGAAGGATGGTATCACAGACAAAAAAATTCATCACAGAGGGATCATGGCAGGTTGTCAATAACTGCATGCAGGTAATGGGCGGCATCGGCTATACCAATGTTTTCCCGATTGAAAGAATACTCCGCGATATAAGACTCTCCATGATCTGGGTCGGATCAAACGAAATCATGCAGCACATAATCCAGACAGAGTGGTATAAAGAAAACGAAAGGAACAAAAAAGCAGATACTACACGGGACGTTGAACTCGACGCGGTATCTGCTTTTGAACCTGATGAAAAGATATACGAATAAAAGTTTCCTTATCCCCTTCAGCATTGCCGGTTGAGGGATTGATAAATTAAATTCCGCACGGAAGTCCATGTGCGGAAATTACAGTTACAATAAAAAATGGGGGTAGATAAACAATGTCACTTATAACAAACAGGAGAGACCAGGATTTTGTCCTCTACGAAATGCTTGGTATTGAATCATTATTTGCAACTGAAAAATTCGGTGATTTCTCGCGCGATACATGCGACATGACGCTTGATATGGCGAATAAACTCGGGGAGAAAGAGGTCCTGGCCAGGTACATGGAGGGAGACAGGGAAGGCGCGACTCTTGTAAACGGCGAAGCGCATGTTCCGGCATGTTTCCATGATCTACAGAAAATAATGGCAGGGGGCGGCTGGTTTACTGTTGCCGCGCCACAGGATGCAGGGGGACAGGGCATGCCCTATGTTATTGAAACAGCTGTCCAGGAGAACTTCCTTTTCCATATGGGATACTTTATGTATTCAGGCGGCGCGATCGGCGCTGCACACCTTATATATGATTTTGGAACTGAAGAGCAGAAAAACAAATATGTTTATAAAATGTTTGACTGTTCATACGGCGGCACAATGGCCCTGACCGAACCCGATGCCGGGTCTGATGTAGGGTCACTCAAAACAAAAGCTTTCAGGCAGAGCGACGGAACATACAGGATAAAAGGGCAGAAAATATTCATATCAGGCGGAGACTGTGACATGTTTGAGAACATAGTCCACCCGATACTCGCCAGAATTGAAGGGGACCCTGCCGGAACTCCGGGTGTTTCCATCTTTCTTGTACCGAAATACATACTGAACGAAGACGGGACACGCGGACGCCGGAATGACTACGTGGTTACAGGTATTGAGCATAAAATGGGGCTTCGTGCAAATGCCACATGCGCGATGAGCTTCGGAGACAATGACGACTGCTACGCCGAACTGCTCGGCAGCGAGCGCCAGGGAATGAAAATTATGCTGAACATGATGACCGAAGAGAGGATCAACATGGGGCTTCAGGGGCTCAGCACAGGTTCCGCAGCATATCACCACGCGCTTGCATACGCGAAGGACCGCGTGCAGGGGAAATCCATTCTTAACGCCATGAATCCCGATGCTTCACCTGTAACAATAATAAATCACCCGGACGTAAGGCGTATGCTCATGTGGATGAAATCACATGTTGAGGCGCTCAGGGCAATGGTGTATTTATGCGCTTACGCTATTGACCGCAAAAAATCCTCACAGGATGATGAGTCCAAAAAATGGGGCGGCATCATGGAGTTTATGGTTCCCGTACTCAAGGCATTCGGCACAGACACGGGATTTAAGATAACCGAGACTGCAATGCAGGTTTACGGAGGCTACGGATACTGCAAGGATTATCCGGTAGAACAGTTTCTCCGTGACATGAAAATCGGTTCGATCTACGAAGGTACAAACGGCATACAGTCCATGGACCTTGTATTGAGAAAACTTAACAGCAACGGCGGACAGAACTTTAAAAATCTTGTAACCGAGATGAATAATACAATAGAAAAATACGGACAGGATATAAAGCTTAAAAGCCTTACAGAAAAAATGAAAGCAGCGGTAATAACTCTTACAGAAACAGTAAGCCATTTCGGCGAGTGCATGAAAGAAAAGAAATTTATGGTTCCTGTAATCAACTCCTACCCTTTTCTGAATCTTGCGGGTAATGTAATGTCAGCATGGCTTCTTTACTGGCAGGCCGGTACAGCATCCGAAAAATTAGCCGGGAAAGCGGCAAAAGAGGGATTTGCGGTTACCGACAGCGAAAAACTTAAACAGCTTATAGAAAAGGATAACGAGGCCGCGTTTTATAACGGCAAGATACTTACGGCATCATTTTTTATGAACAATGTACTGCCGCAGGCACTTGCAATAAAGATATCAATAGAAGCGGGCGATATGTCAGCTATGAAACTTAAAGAAGAAATTTTCTGATCACTTTCTGAATATAAAAATAATTTTCCTTAAACTGGAAGCAAAAATGTTAAAGAACTTTCAATTGCCAGAAAAGGAGATACAGAATGAATCAGAGACTCATAGATGATCTGCGCTCCAAAAAATGCAGTGCAGAAGATGCTGTAAAAGATATCAAATCAGGGTCATGGATAGACTACGGTTTTTTTAACGGTAAACCGCAGGCATGTGATATAGCCCTTGCCGCCAGAAATGAAGAGCTTGAAGATATATGTATAATTTCCGCAGTAACCCTTCCCCCTGTGCCGTCAGTAGTGAACTGTGACGGTGAAGGAAAAAAATTTACATATAACGATTTTCATTTCAGCCCCCTCACGCGGATACTTCAGGAGATCAAGGGAAATGTTTTTTACAACCCGATAATCTACAGCGAGTGCGAGAGGTATTACACCGACGTAAAAACCGATCCCGATCTTGTGGGAACTCCGGCCAGGGACGTATCAATTGTACAGACAACTCCCATGGACAATGAGGGTTATTTCAACTTCGGGCTTCACAATTCACATACATATACCTCGCTTATGAATACCGGGATAAGGATTGTTGAGGTAAATGAAAAACTCCCATGGTGCCACGGGGGCAAGTTTGAAAAAATACACATTTCAGAGGTGACGCATGTTGTCGACAGCGGAAACCCCGACCTGCTTGAAGCCCCTGTGCCCGAACCGGATGAAATCGAAAAGAAAATCGCGCTTCAGGTAATGGACCACATACGTGACGGTGCGTGCGTACAGTTCGGTATAGGAGGAGTCCCTAATTCCATAGGTAAACTTATTGCCGACTCCGACTTCAAAGACCTGGGGTGCCACACAGAGATGCTTGTGGATTCCTATGTAGACCTCTATGAAGCCGGGAAAATGACGGGCAATAGAAAAAATATCGATAAAGGAAAGATGACATTCACCTTTGCCGTAGGAGGATCAAAGCTTTACAGGTTCATGGACAACAACAAGGCAATAGCATCATACAATGTGGGGTACATAAATGACCCCGCGAACATAGCCAGGAATGATAATGTTATCTCGATCAACTCGGCAGTTCAGATTGACCTTTATACGCAGGTTAACGCCGAGAGCATGGGGTTTAAACAGATATCGGGCAATGGCGGAATGTTCGATTTTGTCCAGGGCGCATACTGGTCAAAAGGGGGACGGAGCATAATCTGCATACCCTCAACCTACAAAAAATCCTCGGGTGAAATAAAATCAAGAATAGTACCATTCTTTGATCCCGGAACAATAGTGACAGTACCCAGGCAGATGATAAACATAATAGCAACAGAATACGGCTGGGTGTCGCTCAAAGGTGATTCAACCTGGGCAAGAGCCGAGAAAATTATATCAATAGCACACCCTGATTTCAGGGACGGCCTGATTAAATCTGCGGAGAAGCAGAAAATCTGGCGTAAAAGCAATAAAAACATATAAGGAGGGGAGAGAATGGAAAAATGGAATGAAATTTATAAACAGAAACTGATGAGTGCCGATGACGCTGTAAAATTTATACCGCAGGGAGCGTTTCTTGCTGTACCGCTTGGAAACGGACAGCCCCCTGCCCTTATAAACGCCATGGCAGGCAGGATGTCGTCAGGTGAACTCCGGGGATGTGAATACCTGTGCGCGATCAGCAGCAGAATAATGGAGATACACAAGCCCGATGTTTTAAGCAATATCAACAAATACAATACAATGGATGTAATGTACAACGGCCCGCTGGACAGGTATTTTGTAAACTCCGGACTTTATTCATACGTTCCGCACAGGCTCTTTGACGGCCCGAAAATGATTGAGGTAGCAAACATGAAGGTGGCAATGATAACCGTCTCGCCGATGGATGATCATGGATACTTCAGCACCGGAATAAATCCAGATTACATTTACGGTTTTATCAATCACAGCCCGGGATGCAGAATAATAGCCGAGGTAAATGAAAACATGCCGCGGACTTTCGGGAACAATCATTTTCATATAAACGAACTTACAGCCATAACAGAAAATAACGTACCGCTGGTTGAGCTTCCCGAAATACCGGTAAATGAAAAGGACAGCAGAATCGGGGAATATATCGCGGAACTTGTCCCGGACGGCGCATGTCTTCAGCTTGGCATAGGGAGTATTCCGAACGCTGTGGCACAGCACCTTTGCGATAAAAAGGAACTGGGGGTACACTCAGAGATGTTATGTGACTCCATGGTTGACCTGTACGAGAAAGGTATTATTACATGCTCAAGGAAACAGTTCATGCCGAGAAAATGGCTGGCATGTTTTGCGCTGGGTACAAAAAAGCTGTATAACTTCGTAAAAGAGAATCCTCTTGTAGAAATGCATTCATGTGAAGTGGTAAACGATCCGTATAACATAGGGTTGAATGATAATGTAATATCCATAAACTCGACTCTTGAAGTTGACCTCGCGGGACAGTGCGCCTCTGAATCCATAGGCGGCAATATGTATTCCGGCGCCGGCGGACAGATAGATTTTATTGAAGGCGCATGGCGTTCAAAAGGGGGAAAGGCAATACTTGCACTCTACTCTACCTATGAGAAAAAGGATACGGGAGAACTTAAATCCCGCATTGTGCCATTGCTCACATCAGGTGCGTTCGTTACAACAGGAAGAAATGATGTTCAGTATATTGTTACCGAATACGGAGTTGCACAGCTTAAAGGATTAAATATGCGGAACAGGGTTGAAGCGCTTATCTCTGTTTCCCACCCTGATTTCAGGGACTGGCTGAGATCGGAAGCTAAAAAACTCAAGTATCTTTAGCAGGCGAAACGGGGTGTATAATTTTCAAATTGTACACCCCGGAATTTCTTCAGGTAATTTTATAAATGTAGCGTTCTTGACAATAATTCTTCAATACGACCTGTTTAAATTAAATTTTATTCAATAACCGACCTAACATATACAGAATCAATAATTCTTCCCGAACTGTTTTCAAGATCTGTCAGCGGAAGAAGCTGCTCTATTTTTTCTTTCCTGTCAGCGGGAAAAAATGAATTTGTACCAAAACAAGTCCACACTGTTGAAGGAGTCGGGCTGACCGTGTTAATTGTATTAGCTAAAATGGGAGTTAGATCAATTGGCAGTCCAAATGTAATTATTTCTATGTACGTATTGTATGAATAATCCATGGATATATTATAATCCTGATCCTTGAATGAAGTATACATAAACCGCAATGTATTATCAGGTTCACCGCTGCGGCTGAAATTACAAACATAGTGTTGTAAATCATATCCGGTAAGGGTAATTATTTTACTTATATTGTTATTGATACCGGAGAGACCCCATACGCAGTTTCCCGTCTGTAAACTTGAACCGCTTATTTTATGTGCATTTGATAGTCCAATAAGGCCATTGGCATTAATTGATACAAAACAAAAAGTTTCTACCGAACCTGCATGCATAAATCCGATAAATGGCAAATTAGCACCGAGAGGTGCAAACGAGTGAATTGGTATTATCAACTGAAATTTTTTCTGATTCAGCATCCATTTGAGATTTTTTCTAATTGCTTCATCACGAGTTGCACAATCAAGTTTTATTCTGTTCGCAGTATGTGTTATCACAATGGCAAGATTAGTATAATCAGCACTTTTACCAGTATTGTTATCCCCTCCATGACGGGTATACCCATATACGGTTATACCGTTAACAACATCATCGCTGTTTGCTGTTGTATCTGTGCCCTGCGCTGCGTTAAGCGACCCCGGCCGGTATATGGTTTCATACGTATGGTACCTTGCGCCGGTGTCGGCAGAACCGCAATAATCGAGGTTTTGTGTTCCGTTAATGTAATCATTGTTCGGCCTGAAACTGACACCCGGAGTCTGATAGTTTGCAAACGGTGAATTGTACCAACTTGAATATCCTCCGTAATTAAATTTTTCAATTTTAAAATAATCGCTGTACCAGTCGTTTTTATATTTGCAGGCCGTACCATCCGGGGCTTTACCATTATAAGTGTATGGCCCATACCCTTCCCAGCACGCCAGAGTTATTTCTTTCAGAATCCATGGTGAGTTGATAATTTCATTTACACTGGTGCCGGTCTTGATGAGATCGCCAAATTTTATTGAAAACTCTCTTTCAACCTGCGCACCCGTTGTAAAAGGGAAAATATCGTCGGTGGGATCATCATTTGAAATATTTGACGGGACAGATGTTCTTTTACTATAATTCCAATGCTGCAATGGCTCATATGCAGTCATATCACCGGCTGTTGAATAATCTCCCCAGGATTGACCGTCTGTTCTGCGTTTAACACCCGGCGCACCATAAAGTGGTATCTGCATGTACATACCAAGAGGTAGCAGAGCCTGAACCCGTCCGTTTACATCAATTGCTGATCCATTAGCTCGCAAACAGTCGTTCATTGTGAGTTCAGACGGTATATTTACGGTGCATTCACATTCTGAATGATATTCTATATCTTTGTACACAATTGCCGCTTTAATAACAGCGCTGCCTGAACTTTTTGCAGTTACGAGCCCGCTGCTGTTTACTTCTGCAATGCTGATATCACTGCTTGTCCAGCTTACTTCTGCATTGGATGGTGTAACGTCAGCCTGTAATTGATATGTATAACCGCTCAATAATATTGTAGATTCTGCATTCACAGATACCATAGGTACAACAGGATTATTGTCTGAAGATCCAGGATTTTCGGTACTACCGGAGCCGCTGCATCCAATCACACAAATTGCCGTTACAAAAACCCATATAATAAAGATGTTTCTCATTTTTCGCCCTAATTTATTGTTTACGATTTAATATATTTTTAATATGCATAAAGTGTCAATTTTTTTATGATAATTTCTTTTATCAGAAACAAAAAAAGAGCCGTCAAAACGGCCCTTTTTAAATCCACTGATATATCAATCATTATTTAGTTATTCAGTACTTCGGCTTCATTGACGAAACGAATCTCTTTTTCTCCAGAATCTCATATGTAAAATCACCAATATTTTATCTGTTGCACCCGCACTTCTCTTTTGCTTTCTCTAACAGCTCTTCGGTTAATCTTCTGATCTGATCCCTTTCCGAATTGCCGTCTATACTGTAGCAGCCCTGCCTGACCGCTTTAAGCCTTTCAAGAGCCTCACCCCAGGTACACGGATTGTTCGGGTCAATACCGTCAAGTGCTCCATATGCCGTGCGGTAATCTCTTTCATAATAACCGTTCCATGCATTCTCCTGGGATTTGATAAAATCTATAAACCACTGGATGTTGTATTTATATTGTGTCCAATAATAGCTGCAGTCGCTTTCTGTAGTGATGACAGTTCCTTCTTCGCCTGCGACACTGTCGTACCATGTCTTGTCAACGTTCCCTCCGCCGCAGGCCTTGATCGCAGCGTTCTCCGCTTCAGCCTGGGTGTCATAACCTACGGCATATCCATAATTACCTGACCAGAAGGAACTTGCAATAGCTCCGTATCCCGAGCCCTTGCCTGATATTTTTATTGTGCAGTCGCTACAACTTTTCCGGCAGGATGCAAGTGCGCGTTCTTCCGCCTCGGCTTTGGTTTGACAATTATAGGAAACACCCCATGATCCGTCACTACCTGCAGCTATTGCTGAAGCTGCAATTAACATTTCCCCGGAATAAACAAGACCGATGGGCAGAGCTATTAAATAAAACAATATCTTTTTCATTTATTACCTCTTTTCATATCATTTATTTTATAAAGGAAAATGCGGTAAACACCAGTGCGTTTTAATATAACTCACTGGTGATAACGTATCATAATAAATGCTATCATTAGAATCATTCCTGACAAAAAGTACTCAACACACAACTATTTTTACATATGAATAGTCCGATTATTATCTTTCTATATTACTTATAACAACCTTTTGTAATTTTATAATCCATTGTATCTTTATCCTGATTTACCCTGTCTTCACATTCTTCTTTTGTATGGAATGGGCCTACCGGGCTTGATTTACCGCCGCCGACACGGGAATCATAATACCATGCTTCCATTTTATTTCCAGCGGAGCTCTTATTACTATTGGTATTGATCCCGCCAGTTGATGATGTTCCTCCAAGAGCATTAAGCATTGCGGAATAGCCGGCCATTCTTTCCTCATAAGCAGCGCTAGCGCTATCATAAGCCTGCTTTCTTTCTGCATCTGATGCCTGGTATGCTTCTTCTATTTTTACTTCTACATTCAGCCAGTCGTTTAAAGGCATACATTTCCCCATTTGATAATGCTTCTTTTCCAACAAAGCTACAATCCTTAATGTATCGTTTACTACTGATTTTGATTTTACTTTGGCGTTAGGATATTTTCTGTCAAACCATTCAGGAAAAGAAAAAGTTGAAGTGTAATGGTCGCTTTTTGAATTAAAAAAATTCGGGAATTGCATTATTTGGTCTGTCCAGTTTTTAACAAATTCTTCGATATTGCCATCTGCCGGTTTACCATAGATACCGAGTAACTTCGCACGCATGTCGCCAAGGGTATCACTTCTTTTATAATAATATATTATCTTGCTGAAACCGCAATCCGGACCAACCGCAACAAAATAATAAGCGTCATTATATAAAACGCGTACCAGGGAACCAATCATCTGTCCGTCACTTGAGTTAAGCGTAGTGCCGTATATGGCAGCCGGTTTCCCCAGATTTTCAACCATCAGGTCAAGATCATGCCCTTCAACAATAAAATCATAAAAATGTTTTTGTAAAATTTTGTCAGAAAATGACTTTTTGATCATAGAGTATAGTACAATATTTTGAATAATATCCTGATCGTCAGAGGATCTCGATGTTCGGATGAAGGCATATTTTGAATCAGTCAGAGCAAAATAATTATCAAAGCGGCTGGCTGCAAAATAATATGCATAATGACTGTCACTAATGGATTTTGATTCTAAAAAATATGATTTAAGTAAATTCATATCTCCGCTTTTTATTGCATTTTTTACCGAGTAATGAGGAGTTTTGATAATATCGCAAGGTTCGTAATTCACATCTTCATAATTATATGATGCCCCCCAGCTAAACAGGAATTCATTATACTCCGTTGCCCCAATCAGTGTAAATCTGCTTCCGTTCACATCGTTTTCAATATATACTTCCTGAATCTCCTGATTTGACTTTTGTACAGATTGAATTGACGTACATGCCAGAGTAAAAATAACACAGGCAAAACTCATTAAAAAAGGTTTAAAAAATTTCATAAAGAATTCCTCCTTCGATTATCAAGTTATTGTATGTAAATTTTTCATTATAAATTGCCAAAGCTTAAACAAATGAATATCTATGGCAAAAATGCTGAAAACTTCCATTCACGCCTTTGAGTATCGGAAACAGTATTATCTTTATATGTATTTGCATATGATCAAATACCATTGCATTTGCTTTATCCATTAAAAATTTTGCAGATCCCTTTGTGATCAGATCCTGATCAGCAGCACTACTTTTTGCAGGATTAAAGATAAATAAAGCCAGTAATGTTGAAAATGCTGTAATTGCTTTTACGGGTAATTTGTAGGTTTTCA
>Ga0209099_1001234_pt1 | contig 26502 bp, 21 predicted proteins | sample AD_JPNHW2_MetaG_FD_184430 | JGI IMG/M metagenome (GOLD analysis project Ga0209099, IMG submission 184430) | Active sludge microbial communities of municipal wastewater-treating anaerobic digesters from Japan - AD_JPNHW2_MetaG (SPAdes) (version 2) | ecosystem: Engineered > Bioreactor > Anaerobic... | reverse complement strand
ATTTTTCAGACGAGGATTACGCGCGTGCCGGAGCGGAAGTGGTCAATACGGCCGAGGAAGTATGGAAACGCGCCACAATAATAAAAAAGGTCAAAGAGCCGTTGCCGTCCGAATTTAAATATTTTCGTCGTGGCCTTACTATATTCACATACCTGCATCTTGCCTCTCCCGAAATGAAAGATCTGACGCGGGAACTTCTTGATAAAAAGGTGCGGTCGATAGCTTATGAAACGATAGTGTGTTTCATGAACGGGAGGAAAAGAACCCCTGCGCTTCAGCCGATGAGCAAAATAGCGGGGGATCTCGGAGGGTATTTCGCGATGCTGTATCACCGGTACTCCGAGGTCAAGGGGGATAACGTGGATCTTACGCCTTGCGGTAAAGATCTTAGGAATAAGATAATTCGTTCTTATCCCAGATCGTGCGATTTGGTCGCCGATATTTCCATGAAAGGGGCCAAGGCTCTTATACTTGGAGCGGGTATGGCGGGTGAGCATATGGCAGGCACTCTTCTTATGCTTGGGGCTGACGTTACGGTGGCAGATATCAGGGAAGATATACTTGATGAGCTTTCAGGGGTATTCAACCGGTACGGAGACAAAATAACAATGATAAGATCTAAAGAGGATGTTAACGACCCTGACGAATCGTTGGTTGAAAAATACATTGAAAGTGACATTATTGGAGGGTGCATCCTTGTTCCGGGGGGGAAAGCCCCGCAGATCAGACGGGAATTGTTGGATAGGATTTCGCGGAAAAAGAAAAAGGTCATAATTGATATTGCTCTCGATCAGGGTGGTAATTTTGAGGGGGCGCATTCCTGTACGCATGAAAACCCGGTTTTTCTGGATGAATGCGGTAATATAAGATATTGTGTGCCTAATATGCCGGACGCGGTCGGTAAGGCCGCGGCGATAGAGCTTGAAAAGTCGAACATACAGTACACGCTTGTGTTGGCGATGGGAATGGAGGAGAGCGTTAATATTTTCCCCGAAATGGCCGGGGGAATGAATTTGGCCGATGGCTATATAGTCCATCCCGAGATAAGAAAGGCCTACCCTGATATGCCATACAAGAGGTTGTCAGCCCTGTGATTTTGTCTAGATTTCCGTACCAAGTAAGTCTCAAAAATGTTTAGAAACATATAGATGTTAAAGATGAGGGAAATATTAAAAAATTACGGCGGTTAAAAGAAACAATAAAACGCATGGGAAGCGCGGTGATCGCTTTTTCGGGCGGGGTGGATAGCTCTTTTCTTCTTACCGTCAGTGCGGGTGTTCTCGGAGAAAATGTGATCGCGGTTACGGCACGGTCGGCTATACGTGCCGAAGAAGATCTTAGAGCCGCACGTATGATAGCAAGAAAACTCAAAGTAAAACATATTATTCTCGATACGGATGAACTGAAAGATAAACATATAAAGAATAACGAGATAAAACGGTGCTACTATTGCAAAAAAAATATTTTCGGGAAGCTTAAACGTATCGCGAAAAAATATAAAATGAGAGAGGTGTGTGATGGTTCTCATGCCGGAGATAAGGAGCAGTACAGGCCAGGCAGTAAAGCTGGGGAAGAGCTGGGGATACGCAGCCCGCTTGCAGAGGCAGGATTAGAGAGGAAAGATATAATGGAACTGTCAAAAATGATGAATATCCCGGGTTGGGACGCTCCATCGAGATCGTGTTACCTGACCAGGTTCCCTTACGGGCAACAGGTAGATAAACATGAGATAGGACGCGTACGGAAAGTGGAGAAATGCCTTGGAAGGATATTTGGCGGACAGGTAAGATCGCGTGTTTACGATAAAATGCTCAGGATAGAAATGCCGCCCGTGGAGTTCAAAAAGGTTCTTAACGAAAAAATACGAAAAAAAATAATTTGCAAGTGCCGAAGTCTGGGATATTATCATGTTACTATGGATCTTGAGGGATATCGTACGGGTAGTATGGATCATTGGATAAGGTAGAGAGATGGAAAAATTGCTGTTAAAAAAACTGCTGAAAGATGTGGCTAGAAAAAGGATCGGGATAGCTGGCGCTATGGCTGTTCTGAAGGATCTGCCGTATGAGGATATAGGGTTCGCTAAGATAGACACTCATCGCGATATAAGACGAGGTGTGCCGGAGATTGTATTCTGCAGGGGAAAGCATATCGATCACATAAAAGGTATATTTCAAAAATGTGTTAAGAGCAGTTTTCTTATGGCGACTAAGGCTGATGGTATGGTTTACGAAGAAATTAAGAATATAAGGCGTGACGCCGTTTTTTATGAGAAGGCTGGCATAATCTTTGTGGGTAAACCCCGTAAAATTTCAGGTAAAAAGATTGCCGTGATTACGGCCGGGACATCGGATATTGCCGTGGCGGAAGAAGCCGCCATTACGGCCGAACTTTTAGGGAATAAAGTCGATCGTATTTATGATGTCGGTGTTGCCGGCATACACAGGCTTTTCCATAATAAAAAAAAGATACAGCGCGCTAACGTTGTTATTGTTATCGCGGGTATGGACGGGGCCCTGGCGAGTGTTGTCGGCGGTATGGTGGACAGGCCCGTTATAGCTGTGCCGACTAGCGTGGGGTACGGATCGAGTTTTAAAGGGTTATCCGCGCTTCTTACTATGATGAACGCCTGCTCTCCGGGGATATCGGTCGTTAACATCGATAACGGTTTTGGCGCGGGTTACTCCGCTTCGTTAATTAATAAGGGAAAATAACCGATGAATAAAAGAAAACCGATCAGTGTCAGAATCGAAGGCAATGATAAATACCAGCGGATTCTCGGCGGGGCGCCGGCTACATGCGGGATGAGATCAGGACATGTCGTGCTTAAACCAGGCGAATCCGTCGGAGAACATAATACGGACGAGCGTGAGGAAGCGATCATTATTCTTCGCGGTCATGGGCAGTTGTTCTGTGAAGGATCAGAAGCCATTGATATCGAAAAAGATATGGTGCTGTATGTTCCTCCACTGACAAAACATGATGTAAAAAATTCAGGCGTAGTGGATCTGGAATATGTTTATGTCGTGGTCCCGATAGCCGTTAAGTAAGAAGGGATATGAAGAATATGAGAAAACACGGGTATGTGCACGGTTATTCCGGCAGGGAAAAAGAAAGATTGTTCGATCAGGCCGGAACATTGTCGGACATATTGCATAGTGATACGAAATTTCCTCCCGGGAAACGCGTTCTTGAGGCCGGATGCGGTGTCGGCGCGCAAACGGTGATACTGGCTAAGAATAGTCCGCGCGCCAGGTTCGTGTCGGTTGATATATCCGAAGGGTCGGTCGATAAGGCCGCGGCCGGCGCAAAAAGACTCGGCATTACGAATGTCGAGTTTATGCAGGCTGATATTCTTGATCTGAAATTTGAGGACGAAAGTTTCGATCATGTATTCGTATGTTTTGTTTTGGAGCATCTTAAAGATCCGGGTAAAGCGCTTAGAGAGCTTAAAAGGGTTTTAAGAAAAAACGGGACGATAACTGTGATAGAAGGAGATCACGGATCGGCGTATTTTTATCCTGATAGCCGGGAGGGGCGGAAGACTATAGATTGTCTGGTAGATCTGCAGGAAAAAGATGGTGGTGACGCGCTTATAGGGAGAGCATTGTATCCGGTGTTGAAAAAGTCTGGTTTTAAAAATATCCGGGTAGATCCGCGTGTGATATATGTGGACCCGTCTAGGCCTGGCCTGGAAAAAGGCTTTACGAAAAATACTTTTATTGCTATGGTCGACGGGGTAAAACAAAAAGCGATCAACGCGAAAATGATGAAGTCGAAAGAATGGGAAAAAGGGATAAAAGACATGTATCATACGGTTTCAAAAGGGACTTTTTGCTACACATTCTTTAAAGCCGTCGCGACAAAATAACACGGTTAATAGGCCCCGGATAGGGCAGAGAAGGAAATAATATGAAAATGATATCTGAAAAAATACTTTTTGAAGGAGAATGGATCGTTTTTAAAGAATCGATATTCAAAGCGAAACACGGCGGACTTATAAAATGGGAAAGTGTTTCAAGACGACGGCCGGTCACGGGGTTGGCAATAATAGCCAAGATGGTGCCGTCGAACAGATATATTCTTATTAAGCAATTCCGTCCCGCGATCAATAATTATGTTCTGGGGCTTCCTGCCGGTATTTCAGATAAAGGAATAGAACACGCGCTTGTCGAACTTAAAGAAGAAACCGGATATACCGGTAAAATAACGTATGTTAGTCCGATGCTCAAATCGAATACAGGTATTATAAATGAAGACAGCCATACCGTTTTGGTCGAGGTGGATGAGAACGATCCTGCCAATCAAAATCCCGTTCAGAATCTTGAGGATGCCGAAGATATCGAAGTTGTGCTTGTTGCCAAGAAAGATATAAAAGAACTGTTCCGGACTGAAATGGCCAAGGGGACGGCGATCGGTTCGGGGCTTTGGTATCTTTTCGGTCTAGAGATATGAATCTCTCCGTAAAAGAGAATAAATCACTATCCTATCAATGGTAATATCAAAAAAGAGTTGTTAAAAATACCACACAGTGAGATAATAATAATCGTGATTCACTCCTAACATATATCTTTTGGAGGCAATAGTAAAATAACCAGGGGCAGTTCTGTTTACGGGAACTGCCCCTTTTTTATTGTACTCTTAACCAAAGAACCAGAAACCATCCATGTAAAACAACCGGTGTGATCTATCGAGGCATGATAATCGATGGCCAAGATCATCAATGTTTCAACTGGAGAAGTCAAAGTCGAGCGCGGGGATGCCATATTAAGATCTAGCGCCATAGGGTCATGTATTTGTGTCGTGGCATATGACGGGATAGGTAAACTCGGGGGGATCGCGCACATATTATTACCGGGGAAGGCTCCTGCGAATGAGATTGCTCGAAGTAAATATGCTGCTGACGCTATCGAGAGAATGCTGAAAGATATCGTAGGTATTGGTGGTGTCAGTGGTAGACTTGAGACGTGCATAGTTGGGGCCGCTAATGTTCTTAACGACGATAATGATACCGTCGGCAAAAATAATATCCAGTCCGTAAAAAAAATACTATTCGAAAATAATATTCCGATAAGAAATGAGTCCATAGGGGGGAATTTAAGGAGAGGTGTTGCTTTGTCCCTGGTGGACGGGACAGTTTATTATACAGAAGGAAATGATCCGGAACATGTATTATGGCGTTTCGGCGTGGACGGTGGAAAATGAGAAAGAATTCTGCCGCTGGTTATACGGTGATTACGAAGGGTGTGGCAGAGAATCTGGCCGTGGCGTTGGCGTATTGGTTAATTTCACATTTGAATTGGCTTATATTTAAAAATGTAGGCGTTTTACCTATGCCGATCTGGCCGGCCGCGGCGCTTGCCGTTGTTGTGGCTTTTTACAGGGGCTGGCAGATCGCTCCGGGGATAGCTATCGGTACCATTCTCGCTAATTATTATTCTCTTGGGGCGCCGTGGGGTTATGCGGTTTGTATCGCCATTATGAATACAGCCGGGCCAATTATAGGAGCGGGAATGATGCGGTGGAGAGTATCTGCAAAAATAAACATTCGTAGTTTCGGAGATGTGATGTTCTGTTTTTTAGCAATAATAATCCTCGTGCCTGTTTTGACAGCCACGGGCGGGATAGGCTTTAAATGGTTGCTGGGGCTTATACCCGCAAATGAAGTAGTGTCGGCCTGGCTTAAATGGGCGGTGGCTCATTCGTTGGGGACATTGGTTTTTGGAGTTCCGGTATTCGCTTTTCTGAAAGAGGAAATATGATAGACGAAAACAATGAAAAGTTTAAAACTATGCGTACGATAACGGTATGGTCAGGTATTTTCTTGTCCTTGTTTTTGTGGATCATTGCGGGTTTATTAGAATATCTTTGGTTTAACCATAATGGGAAAGGACTGGTTTCTTTTATTTTGCCTTTAGAAGATCCGCATGAACTATTATTAAGAAGTATGTTCTGTAGTGTGCTTATTCTTGCGGGTATTATGGGCGGACAGGTGCTGTTCAGATTGGGCACATATGATAAACGGCTTTATAAAGATGCCGAGGAGCTTAAAGCATCCAATCAGCAGCTTACGGCTCTGAACCAGCAGCTGCAGGCTACGGAACAGCAGCTGAAGGCTTCCAACCAACAACTAACCGCCAGTAATCAAGAGATTAAATCCGCCGAGCAACAATTACAGGCGGCGAATCAACAGCTCATGGCCACAAATCAACAGCTTGTGGCCACGGAAGATAAACTCGAAGAAGATATCGAACGGAGAAAACAGCTGGAAGAAGAGCTGAGTAAATTCGGTCTGGTCATAAAAAACAGCAGTGAACTTATCAGCATGGCTACCTTTGGCGGACAAATGACATTTCTTAATAAAGCCGGAAGCGAGATCTTGGGGATTCCTCCGGATGAAGTCGATAAACATACGATATATGATATTTTCTCCGCCGAACATATCGAGTTTGTGAAAAAAGAGATCATTCCGTGTGCCGTCAATAAAGGATTATGGGAAGGGAATGTGCAGTATTTAAATTTAAAAACAGGGGCGAGGACGGAAGCGCATGCGGTTGTTTTTGCCGTCAAAGATCAGGATTCAGGCGAACCGTTGTTTTTAGCTAATGTATCAACAGATATGACCGAAAGGAAAAAAAACGAGAGCAAGGTGATCTCTTTACAAAAACAGTGGGAGGACGTTATAAATTTTTTGCCGGATGCGACTTTCGCGTTGGACAAAGAAGGTAAGGTTATTGTTTGGAATAATGCAATAAGTGAAATGACCGGTGTCAAATCGGACGGAATTATAGGCAAAGGGGATTATGAGCATTCCATATGTTTTTATGGGACAAGAAGACCTATTTTAGCGGATCTTGTATTGCTGCCAGATAACAGATGGGAATCTGTCTATAAGAATGTGAAGAGGATCGGGGATGTGCTTGTAGCGGAAACATTCATAGAAAATTTCAGATCGTCTGCCGGAATATATCTTTGGGGGATAGCAAAACCTTTATATGATTCTTCCGGAGAGATAGTTGGGGTGATAGAGAGTATACGTGATATCACGGAGATGAAAAAAGCACAGCTGGGGCTGGAAGAAAGGGAGCTTGCGTACAGAACTTTGGCGGAGAACATTCCGGGGATAATATATCGTATCTTTTGCGCGGATAGCGGGAAAATGTGTTTTTACAATGACGCGTTAAAGGAGATCACGGGATATCTTCCGGAAGAGCTCGGAGCCGGGCGAATTAATTCAATAGATCCTTTGATATTGCCGGAAGACAGGGCCGGAGTGATAGATGTCATCAAAAACGCTATTCAGAAGAATATGACTTTTGAGATCCAATACAGGTTGACGGCTAAAAGCGGCGAGAAACGTACCGTTCTTGAAAGAGGGCGTCCTATATTCGATCATAAAGGGGAGCTGACATTTATTGACGGGGTTATCCTTGATATTACAAATCAGGTAAGGATACAGACTGAACTCGCTCAAAGCGAAACGAGATATCGTCAGATCGTCGAGACGGCGTCCGAGGGAGTATGGGTTTCGGATCAGACCGGAAGTATCGTGTTCACGAATAAAAGTATGCTGAAGATGCTTGGATATAAAAATGAAAGCTCGATAATCGGACATGCTGGTATCGAATATGTGTATCCCGAAGACATCTCGGCATATAAGGAACATAGGCTGCAAAGAATGCAGGGTAAAAAAACCAGATATGAACAGAGAATGCTCCGTGCGGACGGCGCTCCGGTATGGTGTCTTGTTTCGGCGACGCCGATAATGGGCGAAAATGGGGAGTTTTTAGGTTCTATGGCCATGTTCATGAACATAGACGATATCAAAAAAGCCGAGAAGATCCTTGCGTCGGCTAAAGATCATGCCGAACAGGCGAATAGGGCAAAGAGTCAGTTCCTTGCCAATGTTTCGCACGATATCCGTACGCCCATGAACGCGATCATGGGGTTTAATAATATGCTGTGTTCCACCAAGCTTGATGAGAAACAGAAAAAGTTTGTGAAGATAATAAATGATAATGCGCAAAATTTATTGGCTCTTATCGACGATGTGCTTGATATGTCCAGGATAGAATCCGGAAAGATAAACCTCCGGTCCGATGTTTTCTGTATGAAGGATATCGTGGAAACCCTGATGGAAAATACCAAGTATGAGTTAGGGGAAAAAGATGTGAAATTATTATATGAATTTAAAGGAGAGACGGTGGAATTGTTAGGTGACCCGATAAGGATCAAACAGATATTTGGTAATATACTAAATAACGCGGTCAAATATACCGATAAAGGTGAGATCAATGTGGAGATGGAATGTCAGCCTTCGCCTGACGATCGTAATAAATGCCTGTGCAGGGTATCTACGCGCGATACAGGTATCGGTATCGCCGGAGAATACCTTGAAAACATCTTCGACCCGTTTACAAGATATCATGAAACTAAGGGGAAAAGATATAAAGGCGTAGGGCTGGGGTTGTATATAACGCGTACGCTTGTGCGTCTTATGGGGGGAGAAATAACCGTTCGTTCTGAGGAAGGGATCGGCAGTGAGTTTGTTTTTACATTAAAGTTGCCTTTTGCATGATTTGCATATCGTGGTTAATGGGGAATAAAAATGCTGGAATACCTTAATTTATTTTTAGGCAGACTGAGCGCTGTGAAGGCTGTCGGGATCAGAAAGGGTCCTTCTTTGGTGTTGGGGCAGGAGGATCTCTTCAGTATTTTTCTCGGCATGGAGGACGACGCGGCCGTGGTTATAGATCCCGCCGGGAAAATAATCTATGCTAATAACATATTTATCGATCGTATCGGCAGGAATAAAAGATCTGTGCTGGGGGCGGATATCAGGAGTTTGTTCCCGCTGGAGTTGTTGCAAAAAAGAAATGAATATTTTGGAGAAGTCCTAAAAACGGCTAAACCCGTGCGTTTTGTCGATGAACGTAACGGCAGATGGTACGATAATTATATGAAACCTATAATCGGTTTAGACGGGGAAGTGACGCATGTAGCTATACTTTCCAGGGATGTGAGCGGGCTTAAACAGCAGGAAAAAGTATTTCGTGAAGCATGTATTTTTAATTCTACGATAATATCGGGGGTGTCTGTTGGGATAGTGGTATGTGACAGAGAGGGGAAATATCTGCTATGGAATAAATATATGGAAACGATGACAGGTGTGACAGCCAAAGAGGTGCTAGGAAAAAAAGCCCTGGATATTTTCCAGTTTCTTAGCGATACGGGTTGTGGTGATATTCCTGGGAGGGTGTTGAACGGAGAGGTGATCAATACCGGTGAAAAAGAGTTTTATGTTCCGGTCACTGGAAAAAAAGGCTGGTATTCGGCCGTATATAGACCTTATTACGACGGTGACGGGAACATTTCAGGTATGATGAGCATGATAGCCGATATCACGGGTAAGAAGGCGGCGGAGATCATCGGGGAGGAACATGGTGCGCGGTATATGACTTTGGTTAATAATCTCCCCGGAGTGGTATATCGATGCGCCAATGAAGATGGACGATGTGTGGTGAAAATAGTTAATGATGAGATCGAGAAATTAACGGGATATCCCGTATCGGATTTTATCGATAATAAAGTTCGAGGCATTGAAGATGTGAGGTGCGCGGAGGATAAGGAGAAAGTATCGGATATCGCGCGGCGGTATGCCGATAAAGACGGGAATTATGATGTGGAATATCGTATTGTAGACAGAAAAAACCGTATAAAATGGGTTAGAGACAAGGGGCATGTGACTTTTGACGGTGGGGTTCCGAAATATTGGGACGGGGTTCTAATAGATATAACCGATCGTAAAGTTTCCGACGAAAATTTGAAGGAGGTTAATAAACGGTTGGAAGATATTATTGAGTTTTTGCCCGATGCAACCTATATCGCGGATAAAGACGGTAATATTATAGCCTGGAACCATGCTATGGAAGAAATGACTTCTATCAAAAAAGAAAATATTATCGGTAAAAAATCGCAGTATGCCGTGGCCCCGTTTTACGGTGAGCCCAGGCCGCATTTGGTGGATCTTTTGAAAGGGGAAAACGAAGAATTATCCGACCGGTACGAATATATCTGTAAAAAAGGGAATTCATTGTATGCCGAAGTGTTTGCACCGGCCTTATATGACGGTAAGGGGGCATATATATGGGTGATAGCAGCTCCTCTATTTGATGAAAAAGGGGAACTGATGGGGACTATAGAATCCGTCAGGGATATTAATGAACGAAAGCAGATTGAAGAGAAATTGAAAGAGTGGATGAAACGATATGAGTTGATCGTCGCGGCATCCGGACAGGTCGCGTATGAATATGATGTTGTCGCAGGAAATATTTTCTGGGGCAATACAATCGAAAATGTGCTGGGATATACGCCGCATGAAATGAACGGCGGGTTGAAACAATGGAACGAACTGGTTCACCCTGAGGACGAAAAGAGAGTATCCGGGCTTTTGGAAAAGGCGGTCAAAGCGTGTTCATTTCTTGATATGGAATATCGGATCAGACATAAAAATGGGCATTATATATGGGTCAAAGATAGGGGGTTTTTTATTTCCGGGGAAGGCGGAAACGCCTTGTGTCAACTTGGTATGCTTGAAGATATAACAAAACAGAAGAACGCGGATGTTGAGATACATAAGACAATGGCAACTATACAGGGGATATTGAGAGCGGCCCCGGTCGGGATGGCAGTTGCCAAAAATAGGGTTATGTGCAGAGTGAACGAGTGGTTATGTATGATGACCGGTTATTCGGAAAGTGAATTGCTGGGGGAAAATACGCTGAAACTTTATGTTTCTCAGGATGATTATGAACGTGCGGGGAAAGCGCTTTACTCAAGGGGACCGGATAATAGTGGGACATTGGAAGTAAAATGGAGGACAAAGGACGGAAGAATAAGGGACATGCTGGTCAATTCCTCATTAATAGATCCAGAGGATATATCGGAGGGATATGCTTTGACGGCGGTTGATATAACCGATCTTAGACAGTCCGAAGCGGCATTGTACGACAGCGAAGAGAGGTTCAGAGCGTTATATAATTCAATGACGGAAATGGTTGTTATGCATGAAATCGTATATAACAGCGAAGAGGAGGCCGTGGATTACAGGATAATAGACTGTAATCCCGCGTTTTCGAAAATACTGGATATTCCGCACGAGAATGCCGTAGGGAAACTGGCGTCGGAAGTTTATGGGACAGGAACGGCTCCGTATCTTGCAGAATATGCGTCGGTGGTGGCGACGGGGAAACCTCTTTCGTTCGAGACGTTTTTTGCGCCGATGAATAAGACCTTCAGGGTTTCTGTGGTATCGCCCAAAAAAGGTTTTTTTGCCACGGTGTCCGATGATATCACCGAGCGAAAAAAGGCGGAAGGATTATTGCTGAAGTCTAAGGAAAATGCAGAACGGGCATCCCGTGCGAAAAGTGAATTTTTGGCGAATATTTCACATGATATACGCACGCCGATGAACGCTATTATGGGATTCGGGGGCATGCTTGAGTCTACAGGATTGGATGATAAACAACGAAAATATCTTGAGATAATGAAGAAAAGTTCGAACAATCTTTTAGCGCTTATTGACGATGTATTGGATATATCAAAAGTAGAAGCGGGCAAGATGACGCTTAGGTCTGAAGAGTTCTGCATCGGGGATATTGTCGAGGATGTTGTGAAGTCCGCTCAATGCGAACTTGGTGACAAGAATATAAAGATATCGGAAAGTTTTACATCCCCGATAGTCCGTGTGGATGGAGATCCAATACGCATAAAACAAATATTTACCAACCTTCTCAGTAATGCGGTAAAATATACTGAATCCGGAGAGATTCGGATAGAATTCAATTTAGAGGAGTCCCCTGACGAGGAAGGGATCATTCTGTTGAGAGTCGCGGTGAAGGATACAGGAGTTGGGATTCCTCCGGATAAACACGAACTTATATTCGAGTCTTTTACGAGATTTCATGAGTTCATGCCCGGCGCAAAACAAAAAAGTGTAGGTTTGGGGTTGTACATCACAAAGACGCTGGTAAATTTAATGGGTGGGGAGATAAAGGTCCGATCCGAAGTTGGAAAAGGAAGCGAGTTTATTTTTACTGTACGTGTAAAAAAATCAAACCATAAAAAAGGATAATGACAATGGCGGAACAGGTATTGAAAGACATCAAGGTGCTTGTCGTGGAGGATGATGAATCAAACCAATATTTAATGGAGCTTATACTGGGTGAGTTCGGTTTTAGTTTTGAAATAGCCGCTAACGGACAGGAAGCTGTAGAGAAAGTCCGGAAAGGCAAATTCGATGTAGTGTTGATGGATCTAAGGATGCCGGTTATGGATGGGTATGAAGCTACAAGGGTTATAAGGAAGGAACTGCATAACGATCTGCCGATAATCGCCGTTACGGCGCATGCTATGGATTGGGTGGAAGAAGAATGTCAGGGCGCTGGCATGAACGGGTATTTAACTAAGCCATTTGACGCCGAGAAACTGAAAAGTGAAATATTGCGATTCGTCAAAAAATAGAATTTAACCGCATTTTCACTCAACACACTTGCTTCTTTTTGCCTTATGTACTATATTACTGCTAAACATATGGCGATCGACAAAACTAAAAAACATAAAATTTGCGTTGGAGTGTTGTTTTCTGTAGGTGTTCTTTTCCTGTCCGGTTGTGTGACTACAAAAGCTCCCTCGACTTTTCTGGAGCCATGGCGTCCTGATAACACATCGTTCGATAAAAAATACAGTAAAATAGAGGAAAACGACGCCGTATGGCGGAAAATACGAGGGCAGGAGTTCGATACATCTCGCCGATATGGTCTTTTGGAACTTGCCGTTGTGGCTCTTCAGAATAATCCTTCCACTCGCATAGCGTGGGAGAATGCCCGATCCGTAGAAGCGCAGAAACATCAGGCCGAAAGCGCGTGGTATCCGACCGTGCAAGGGACGTTCGACCTCGAACAGTCGAAAACGGTCGAGAAAAGTAAATTACCCACGGATAATAACATTAACTATGGGCCTAGTATCGGGGCGACCTTTCTTTTGATGGATTGTGGCAAACGAGACGCCAACATCCGTATGCAGACCTGGAACCTTTATGCGGCTAATTACACGTTCAATCAATCTATCGAAGATCTTATCCTTAGCGTATCCAAAGCATATTATGAACTTTACAGCGCGCAGGCCATGGTCAAAGCCGCGGAATCCGATGTTCAGAATACTAAAACGGATTATGAGGCTGCGAATGAGAAATTCTCGGCCGGTTTGGTGACAAGATTGGATGTTTTGCAGGCGTTATCAAATTATGAGGATTCGAGGTATTCTCTGGAAGATGCGAAAGGAAAACTGAAGACCGCTCAGGGGACGTTAGCCCAAGTGCTTGGTTTTTCGGCTGATACCCCGATCAAGATAAAATCCCCGTGGTGGAATATCCCTACGGATATACAAAAGGCTGATATTAAAAAAATGATAGAGGAAGCGCTTATTACGCGACCGGATATTGATAAGAGCCGGACTACTTTTAAGGCCAAGGAAGAAGCCGTTAAGGCGGCGATGTCCGATCTCTTCCCGAAAGTGAACGCCGGCAGCGATATCGCCGCGAATTATTACAAGTATTACAATACCGGAAAAGAATACGGAAATAATTACGTATACAGTTTTGCCGGGATAACCGCTACATGGGATATTTTTGATGGGTTTTATAATCTGTCCGTTCTGAAACAGAAAGAAACGGAACGCGATAAACAGGCGGAACAATTGAGGTCCGACGAACTCGCGGCCAGCAAGGACGTATGGGAGAAATTTTATAATTTTAAGACCGCGGTCGGAAAACAGAATTTCAGCTGCGCGTATTTCAATACCGCCAGAGTGTATTATGAACTAGCCTTCGAGAGCTATAATGCCGGGCTTAAGAGCATGTTGGATCTTGTACAGGCGCAGGACGATCTCTCAAAGGCGCGCAGTAAATTCATACAGGCGAGGAAAGATCTGTTTGTGGCGCTTGTGGAGCTTAACCACGCTATGGGCGCGTTATATGCGAATGGCGAAGCCTTTGTAGCTAAGCATGACGTGAAGAAGTGACCTTTGTCAATCCAAGGAGGAACTTAGAATGACTTCCCAAGGGAAATTTTCATATAAAGTTATGATCTGGATCATTGTTGCATCGATCGCAGTTTTTTTTATAGCGAAAGGGGTGCTTACTCCGAAGAAAAAAATGGAGATCCCGCCGCGTCCGGTTCAGACCGGTATGAGTATTTCCAAAGACGTGCCGGTGTATGTTGAGGCTTTCGGGAATCTCGCCGCGTTGAATAACGTGAATATAAGCCCGCAGGTCGACGGAAAAATACTCGGGGCGTTCTTTAACGAAGGAGATATGGTCAAGAAGGGCGATGTTCTTTTTACCATCGATCCGGCGACGTATAAGGCCTCTGTTGATAAGGCTGAGGCGGCTCTTGCGCAGGACCAGATAGATCTTAAGCTGAAACAGGATACTTTGGAACGGAATAAAAAACTGGTTAAATCGAGTTTGATATCCGAACAAGATTACGAAAAATATAGTATGGACGCGGCGGCCGCCGAGGCGAAAGTAAGGCTTGATCAGGCTCAGGTCGAGATGGCCAAGATAAATCTGGATTATTGTACCATAACGTCGCCGATAGATGGTATTACCGGCAAAAGGCTTGTCGATCCGGGGAACGTTGTTACGGCCAGTGCCGCGACTACTCTGGTGAATGTAAAAAGCATAAATACGCTGTATGTGGATTTTACTATTCCCGAACGCAGTCTCCCGGCTCTCAGGGAAGCGATGAAAGGAAATACGTTGGATGTAGAGATAGTGGTCTCCGGGGATACTAAGGGGCCATACAAAGGGAAATTGAATTTTTTGGATAATGCCGTTGATAATTCCACGGGCACTATACTTTTACGTGCTACGGTCGATAATACACAACACGGGCTTTGGGCCGGGCAATTCATAACGGTCAAACTGATCCTGGGGATAGAAAAGGATGCTGTTCTTGTTCCGTATGAAGCGGTGTGGCTTGGACAGAAAGGCTATTATGTGTTTATAGTCGATCCGAATAATAAAGTTGAGATGGAAATGGTTGAGAAAAAACAGAGATATGAGGATTTTATAGCGGTGGACGGTATAGAAAAAGGGCAGAAAGTCGTGACACAGGGGCAGCTGGGGTTAAGCCCCGGCGCTCTGATCGTAGATATCACCGAAGAGATGAAAAAAGAGGCCGTGGAAATGTCGGATTCCAGCGAAGATTCGGGATCCAAGCAGTAACAAACATAATTCGTTAAGGCGAAGATCGTAAGATATGAATTTATCCGAAAACTTTATTAGACGTCCGATAATGACAATGCTCCTTTCGGTGCTTGTCGCTATATTCGGTTGCGCGGCTTTTATGCAGCTTCCGGTCAGTGATCTCCCTGTAGTCGATTCGCCGGTTATTTCGGTCTCGGTAAGTTATCCGGGAGCCAGTCCTAGTCTTATGGCCAGCGCGGTAGCAACGCCGCTTGAAAAACAGTTCATGCAGATCCCCGGGATAAGGAGTGTTATATCGACTAATACCGAAGGATCTACGTCCATAATTTTAACGTTCGATCTTTCCCGAAGTGTTGATCTTGCCGCCCCGGATGTGCAGGCCGCGATATCCAGCGCTCAGGCAAATTTACCTACGGATCTTCCGGCTCCGCCGACGTACACAAAAACTAATCCCAGTGATGCGCCTATAATGTACCTGACGGTTACAAGCGATTCACTTACGCCGGGGCAATTGTATGATTATGCGAATATCACCATCGGTAACAGAATTTACATGGTATATGGGGTGTCGCAGGTACAGGTGTGGGGTTCAAAGAGGGCTATCAGGATACAGGTCGATCCGAATAAATTGGCTGCCTTTAAATTAGGATTGAACGATGTCGCGGGCGCGATCAAGACGGGTACGGTCACCACGCCCGGAGGCAGTTTGAACGGCAAATACAGGACATTTTCGATCGAGCCGGCCGGACAGCTTGTACAGGCGCAGGACTATGAGGATCTGATACTTGCGTATAGAAATAATGCCCCGGTCAGGATGAAGGATGTAGCCATATGCACTGAATCTGTCGAGAACGATCTAACCGAGGCGATATTGGCTATTTCGGAAACAAAGGAGATACAGCGGAATGCGGTGATCCTTGCCATATCACGCGTGGCCGGTTCCAATACCGTGGATCTGGCGGAGCGCATAAAAAAAACAATAGAAGATCTAAAAAAAGAATTGCCGGCGTCCGTTGAGCTTGAGATCTTTTACGATAAATCAACTACCATAGTCGAGTCGATAGACGACGTTAAAAACACTATCCTGATAGCTCTGGCGCTGGTTATCATCGTGATCTTTCTTTTTCTTGGGAGGCTTTCTGATACGATCATTCCTTCGGTTACTTTGCCGTTGTCACTTTTGATGACTTTTATCGCCATGCAGGCGATGGGGTTCAGCCTTAATAACCTTTCGCTTTTGGGAATTATACTTGCCATAGGGTTTGTAGTGGATGACGCTATCGTGGTCCTTGAAAATACCGTGCGCATTGTTGAGGAGGAAGGTTTAAACCCGCTTCAGGCCGCGATAAAAAGCGCGCAGGAGATAGGGTTCACCATTGTTTCGATGACGTTGTCTTTGGCGATCATTTTTGTTCCGCTCGTTTTCATGGGTGGAACGATCGGCCGTGTTTTCAGGGAATTCGCTGTAACGGTAGTTGTGACCATTTTCGCTTCGGGAATAGTGTCCTTAACTCTTACGCCGATGATGTGCGCGCGTATGCTCAAGGGTGGGAAAGAGGTAAAGGAGACCGGCCTTCAGAAATTCATGAATAAATTCCTTGGCGGTATAATCGCCGGATATGACAGGCTTCTAAGGAAAATATTGCTTAAACCTATAATAACTTTGATCGTGTGGGCGCTTTGTCTTTTTGGAACGGGGCTTTTCTTCGTTATATTACCGCAGAGTTTTCTTCCGGAAGGGGATAGCGGCGTCATATCGGCGGCTATGATGGGGCAACTGGGTATTTCCACAAAAGGTATACAGAAATTCCAGAACGCGATCACTCAGATCGTAATGAACGATCCGAATGTTTCCCGCGTTATAACGGTTTCCGGAATGAATCTGGGGGCCGATCAGAGCACGGGTATGTTCGTCGTTAGGCTTAAAGAGGCGGGCAAGCGCCTTCCGATGCCGCAGATGATCAAAGAGCTCAGGGAAAAGATGTATATGGTCCCGTTTGGCTTGACGTTTATGGAACCGATCCCGACGCTGAAATTGAGCGTCGGCGGGGAAAGTACGGCTTCGGGCAATAAGTATTCGTATGTTATGGTAAGTCCCGACATGGATAAATTGTATTCCGCGGCGCTTGAACTGGAACGGAGAATGAGAACTATACCGATGTTCGTGGATATTCAGAACAGTGTAAGGCTTAATATGCCGGAATTGGATCTGGAACTTCTCAGGGATCGCGCTTCGACGTTCGGTTTGACTGCCGGAGATATAGAGAATTCACTTCTTTTATCGTATGCCGGAGGCAAGGTCACGACATACAAGACGGATATCGACCAGTATCAGATCATCGTGGAACTTGAGAAAAGTTTCCAGGAGGATCCGGAGAATCTGTTCCATATTTATCTTAGGTCTTCGCTGAACAATTCGCTTGTGCCGCTCGCGTCGATATCCAGATGGACCGAGGACGTCGGGCCGCAGAACGTTCCGCATTATAATCAGCTAAGTTCCGCGACGATATCTTTTAATATTCAACCGGGAGTCCCGCTTGGTAACGCGACGAAGGCGCTTCAGGAATTATCGGCTAAGGTTCTTCCCGCCGAATGCACGGGGTTTTTGCAGGGTGAAGCCGAACAGTTTCAGGAAGCTATGGCAAGTTTAGGTATCTTGGTCTTGATAGCGATTTTTATCAAGTATATCGTTCTTGGGATATTGTATGAAAGCTATATGCACCCCTTCACAATATTGACCACCCTGCCGGTCGCGACGGTAGGAGGCTTGGCTACGCTTTATATCTTTGGTTCTGAACTTTCGCTTTATGCGTACGTTGGGGTGTTCATGCTGCTTGGTATTGTAGCGAAGAACGGGATCATGATGGTGGATTTCGCGAATCAGCTTCTTGAAAAGGAAAAGATCACAAGTTATGAGGCGATCTGCCGGGCGAGTGTCATCCGGTTCCGGCCTATTCTTATGACAGGTCTCGCGGCTATAATGGGGGCTTTGCCGATAGCCCTTGGATACGGAGCTGACGGGTCTTCAAGGATCCCGCTCGGTCTGATTGTAGTCGGAGGTCTTATCTTTTCGCAGGTAATTACGTTGTTCGTTACGCCCGGTCTTTTTCTTTACATGCAGCGCATACAGGAAAAATATCTCGATAAATTCGAGCTTTTCAGGGCCGCTTCTTCCAGAAAGAATGATGCCGAATAGCGTTTTTCCCGCAGTCATTGAATTATAAGTATTTACCTGTATACTTTTAGGGCGATATGTTTTTAGTGTATAATATCTGCGGGTGTAGGGAGAGATAATGATATACGGTGATATAGATGATATCAAGCTTGCGGGTGGGATATTTGATCGTCTTAATAAGGTGATCGATGGGTTTGGGCCCAGCGAGGATAACGGGCGGTATGAAATAGACGGGGACAAGATGTACGCGATGGTGTCCGTTTATAAAACAAAACCAGCTGATACGTTGTTTTTTGAAGGGCACAAGAAATATATAGACGTACAGATAGTCCTTTCCGGAGAGGAGAGGCTCGATGTTGCCGTTCTTCCCGATCCGCGGATAAAGGAACCATACTCCGATGAAAAAGATATTATGTTCATCGATACGCCGAAAGAATATTTGTCATTCATCTTAAGGCCAGGTAAGTTTCTTTTGCTGAAGCCCGGGGATTATCACAGGCCATGTTGTTCGCTGAAAAACGTGGAAGATGTGAGAAAGGTTGTAATAAAAATAAGGTGCGATAACAATGCCGGATGAAACAAAGGGGTGTGATCCGCGTTATGGAAATATCCTTTAAATCTGTCCTTGAATGTTCGCTCGCTTTTTTGGCGCTTATTAATCCCGTCAGCAAGATGTTCCTGCTTTTTTCTCTGCCAGGCAGGAATCGTTTCGACAGTAAACTTGTACCCGTGTGTGTTAAGTCGTCCGTAGCGGCGGCCGTGATACTTTTGTCGTTCCTGGTCCTTGGGGTCGGACTTTTTAAACATGTTTTTCAGGTAGATATTTATTCGTTGAAGATCGCCGGAGGGCTTGTTCTCCTTTCTAAAGGTTTTTTGGCGCTGGATAAAGGTGTGTTCTATGAAATAAGGTACAAACAGAAATTGGAAGATCTGTCCATTGTACCTTTGGCTTCGCCTATGATAGCTGGCCCGGCTTCTATAACCGCGGCAGTGTCTTTTCCGGCCTCATACGGGTTTTGGGTCACCGTGATCGCGTTAATGGTCGCTATATTTGTTAACCTTATGGTTATGTTGTCTTCGAAGTATATAGGGCATATGCTGGTTAAACATAACACAATAAGTGCGCTTATCAGGATAACGGGACTTGTTGTAGCGACTATCGGTATACAGATGATGCTGAGTGGCATACTTGATTACTCTAAGTTGTTTTACAGATAAAAACGGAAAGAATATTTAATAAGGAAAGAAACCTGCTTAAACGGCAGATACTATGAAGATCGTTATTGCGTGTTTAATTTTGTGTGTTACGATGATGACGGTTTATTGCCCATCGCCGGAAGCGCAGGAACAAGAGCAGCCCCGGCAGGCTGATCCGGCAGAGCTTCAGCATCAATTGGACCTCGCGGATCGTATGGCCGGTAAATTGGACGGGCTTTTTCGTGAGTTTTCCGACGGATATATGGAGGCGGAGTCGGCGCTGGAGAAAATAAGTTTATGGATCAATGACTATAATAACGCATCATATCCTGTCCCGCCCGAGGCTGGACAGCTCCATAAATTAATGGTGGAGCTTTTTTCGCAGGTTGAGAATTATTTCATAGTATATAAAAAATCCAACCGCGAGAATATCAATATAAACAGTAAGATAGCGAAAATTAAATATGATCTGTATAAGGAATCCATAAGGATCAATTATATGATGAATAAAATATAGAAAGGCGTGAAAAAATAATGGTTACTTTCATCATCACTGTTCTGATCTCTCTGAGCGTGTCTTTTATGTGTTCCGTTCTGGAGGCCTGTCTTTTGAGCTTATCGGTCACGGATATCGCTAAAATGTCAGAGAAACATCCGCGCGTCGCTGATATCTGGAAAAGGTTCAAGGAAAACATCGAAAAACCCATAGCGGTGGTCCTTATAGTGAATACATTTGCGCATACGATAGGCGCGGCGCTGTCCGGATCACAGTTCAATATGCTTTTCGGCGCGCAATGGGTGGCGGTATATTCTATAGTCTTTTCGCTCGTCATGATACAGTGGACCGAGATTATGCCCAAAACATTGGGCGTAAGATATAATAAATTTTTCGCAAGGATAATAGCGGTTCCACTGGATCTTTTGGTTAAGCTTTTTACGCCTGTTGTTATGTTGGCGCATTTTCTTAATAAACCTTTCGAGGAAAAGAAAAAACAGTCGTTTGAATCAAGGGCGCTGAACGATATATCGGTGTTAGCGCGCTTTGCGAATATCAACAAAATGATAACTACCGAACAGAAAAACATAGTCGAGGAAGGGCTCAAACTTTCCGCGAAGACCGTTACGGATGTGATGGTCCCTATAGGAGAGATTAAATGCCTGACTACTGCAATGAGCCTTACGGACGCGCTTTTGGAATCGCATATACATCACCATACGCGTTTCCCGCTCATGGACGTGGATAAAAATGGTGAGATCATAGGATATGTGAATTTTAAGGATATAGTGGGTGTGCTTCAGTTCAATCCGGGGATGCCCAATCTCAGGGGAATATGCCGGCCGATATTTTCCGTGAATGAAAGTATTACGCTTACGGATCTTTTGAGCACGCTGATCAAGAATTATCAGCATATAGCTGTTGTCCGAGACAATACCCGCAAGATCACGGGGATAGTTACTATGGAAGATATTATCGAATCCATAGTGGGGGATATAAACGACGAATATGATATTTTGCCGTCATATCTGTATCAGATATCGGAACGCCGTTATGTCGCCGGCGGCGGACTTATGATAGCGGATCTGAATAATGTAGTAGGATTGGATATCCCCGGGAAGAATATTACCGTAAATGACTGGCTTTTATCCCGCCTCAACAAAACCCCGAAGGCCGAGGATCATCTTAAACACGGGAACGCCGAATTTATAGTGCGTAAAGTTTCCCGCGCTAAGATACGTGAGATAATAGTGGATAAAGTCGCTTGAACCGTTGTGGGGGCCTGTAGTAAATGTTCGTCACAATATACGGATAAAGCACCGGTGTTATTTCTTGTGATACTTGGGTAAACACGAGGCTTGTCGTTCAGACGATTGTTTCTTTCCGAGAAGTTTGTGTTCTTTCTACCGTGGATCCTCCTTCGCCTAACTATTATATTGTATCTGGCTACGGCGGACAGGCTGCTCTAGATGTCGTGCGTCATCCTGCGCGTTTCGAGAAAAGCCCTGTTATTTTTATTCTCCCGGCGTTCGCCTATCGCAGATGCGTAATTTACTTTTATCTATTGTGGGCTTTTCTCTTCAATGCTCGGATTTCCGCACGACATCTTCAACACGACCCTTCGCTGTCTTTGCGAGTAATAACACGGCGCCGAGTGATCCGCCTGCTCGGAATGTTCGAGCCCTTAAGAAAAATACCCGCAAAAGATAAAAATATTTTACGCTTCAGCGAAGCATCAAACGCCTGGAGATCAAAAATAACAGGGTATTTTTCTAAAGCGCGCAGAACTTCCGAACAGGCGGAGGTGCGTCCACTGTCGAAAGAACACAAACTTCTCGAGAGAAAGTATCCACTCCAAAACTCTCGTTTATTCGTGAAAAGATCCCGGAATTAATATTCAGCGGACAAATAATGTGTTGTTGGTTTTATGGCCGGTGATTCTTAGAGGCGCGGTTTTTATAAGGGACGCTACTTTTTGGGAGAAGGGGAGAGATTTTCCGCCGTATTTTTTTGAGGTGCGCCATTTACAGGTCTTGAATATCTCGAATGCCTCGGAAAAGAACGGCGAATTTTCGGCATGTCCCTTGTCCAACCCCATTTTTATGTGATTTATTACGCGGACAAGTTTCCAAAGCGTGAAGATATCCTCCCGTGTGAACTCATTACATTCAAGATCCATCGCGGTCAGACGGGCCGACAGAAAAGGGTCCTTTCTGTGTGATGCCAGTTTTATCCCGGGATCGCCTTGTTTCGCTATATGAAGGCGTGATCCCGGAGTGAAATAGAACGGTGAAGGTTGTATAAGGCATTGTAGGCCGGAGAGAAAGGTGAGGGTGCTCCAGATCTCTGGTATGGTCTGATCCGGCAACCCTATAATACAGCTTATACCCACGGTGAGGCCTATGCTGTTCGCCGCGGAGACTATTTCGATCAGCCTATCACGTGTATGCGGGCGAGCCAATCCGGCGCGGATTTTTTCATCGTGGCTTACTATGGCGAGATTTATACTTTTAAAGCCTGCTTTTTTCATTTTTGTAAGGAGCTCATTGTCGAGCGATAGGTAGCTTAATCCGTTCATAGCGGACAATTCTATGGGAAGATCCAACTCTATGATCTTATCCAGTATACCGATCGCTCTTTGTCTGTCGAAGGTAAAATTGTCGTCTTCTATGTCGAAATGACGTATGCCTAACGAGAAAAGATCTTTTATCTCACTAATGACGCGGTCTTCGGGAACGGTGTAGTATCGTTCGCCAAAAACAGCATGGACCGTGCAGAACGCGCATTTGTGAGGACATGACCTGGAAGTGACAAGCACGGCCGATGGGAGTTTTTTGTAAGTGTATTTATTGATGTCGAGGATAGATATTGCAGGAGACGGTATTTTGTCGCGGTCTGGTATTTCAACCGGTTTTAACGACGAATGTGTGTCCTCGCGTTTTATGATATTCGGGATTGTCGGGATATCTTTTTTTGCCAATAATGAGGATATGATATCGCGAAAAGGTATTTCGCCTTCGCCGCGAACGACATAGTTGCATACATGGCGGTTCTTCTTATTCTTATAGTGCAGTAAGGATCCCGGATGCAGAGATGCGTGGTTCCCTCCGATCACGATAGGTACGTCTGGGAAAATGTCTTTACATAATGAAGCCATCGCGAGTGTTTCTCTGTAGTAAGGAGTGAAGAGAGAGGATATGCCTATAACGAGCGGAGAGTGCCGTTCTAATTTGCACCTCACATCCTGTTCGGGCATTCCGAATCGATAGTATTTATGGAAAAGCGCGAACGGCCCTGAGTCGGGATGTCCGTAATACGGCTTAAGATATTTAAATTCCGTGGGCCATGGGAGATTTTCTTTGTGCGAAGAAGAGAGGCAGTCCAGTATATGAACGGGCATGTCGGGGAATTCTTTCATAACATTGGCCGCGATATAGCACAGGCCGATCGGCTGCAGGCGGCAGTCGGTTATATAAAAATCTTCGATCCAGGGTTGTATCAGCAGTATCTCTTTGTTCATGACGGATTGATCTAGCGTTATTAATTTCAGCCTAAGTATAACGAAAATACGGATTTATTGCCAGATAATAACTAATTTCAAATTGCCTCATTTGCGCAAAAGAAATGGGTTATGCTATTTTTGTGTCCCTTGGCGAAACGAGAAGTTCTGTCGTTCAGACGATTTCCTTATTCGGAGAATTTTCTGACAATTTTGGCGCCTGCGGAACTCGCCTTAACGTGACATCCGTTCTTTACCAGAGAACGTATGTCCCGTTAAAGCTCAAACAGTCCTCGGCGGCCTTGTCATTCACATTCCAAGCCTTCCCAAAATAGTCATAAAATTCTCTGGGAAATCGTATTCACTCCATCCCTTCTCGTTTTGCCAAGTCAACAGAACAGAAGATTGTGTATGCTTTTCACTTTTTGTCTCAACACACATCGCAAGTATAGCTACGGTGGGCATGTCAGATTTGCCGTTATCCGATTAAAAATAATTTACGCTACAGCGCGAGTCAAACGCCGGGAGATTAGAAATGAAAAGGCGAATCGGACATGCCCACCGTAGCTATGATGTGAAATATAAATGGGTGCGTCCTCATTTCGACAGAAGCGAGAAACGGTATGAATGACAGGCCCCTGGGTTTGACATCCCGGCGTGATTTGACATTTTCGTGCGATGTGGCAAACTTGAATCCATGAATGATGTATCATGCCTTGTGTGAATGAACATTTAAAGTTCGAACAAAAAGGAGAAGTGTATGAGAAAAGTATTTTTGGTATTAATAGCTTTTATGTGCTCGGCGTCTTTCTGTTTCGCGCAGTCGTGCGGGACCGCGGTTACTCCGGTTAAGGGGGCCGATGCGAAAGCAAAAGTGGCTGAAACTAAAACAACGACGCAGGGTTTAAAAGGGCTTCAGGTATTCCCTAAAGAAAAAGCTCCACAGGGTAGGACAGGTAAAACCGGGACAAAATAGTAAATATCCTCTGATTTGAATGCGTATAGGGCAGGCGATGACGCCTGCCCTATTTTTTTGGCAAGATATATGCGTTTATCCCGCACCGGCCCACCCCGATGGATTGGTATTTCTATGTGGCTATTCGGGGCGGATGAGTACCAGAGCAATTCGAGGCAATAGATAGAAATAAATTACGCATCAGCGCGAGGCAAACGCCGGGAGATCAAAAATAACACGAAGAATTGTGAGGAACGCAGAACGGCCCGGATAGCCACTATCAACATGGTGTATTTGTAAAAGTTAATCATTCTCTTTGGTGTCTTTTTTAGGCAGAATTAGATGTATATTTGTGTCTCTGTTTTGATATAATTGATGTCCGTGTGGCGCGTGGAAACAAGTCATAATTCAAATGGGTGTGATAGATATGATCTGGTGGTGGATAGGTTTTAATCTGTTTATTTTCGCTATGCTCGCGATCGATCTCGGCCTTTTTCACAAAAAAGACCATGAGATCAGCATAAAAGAATCATTGGTCTGGAGCGTCGTCTGGGTCCTGGTGGCGTTAGCGTTCAATGCCGTTATTTTTTACTGGAGAGGAAAAGATGTCGCGCTTCAGTTCTTCACCGGTTATCTGATAGAGAGAGCGCTCAGCGTAGATAACCTTTTTGTGTTTCTTACCATATTTTCTTTTTTTCGCGTGGCGGCGCGGTATCAGTACAAGGTCCTTTTCTGGGGCATAATCGGTGCCGTGGTTATGAGGGCCTTATTTATATTTTCCGGTGTAGCTTTAATAAATAAATTCAGCTGGATGATATATGTATTCGGCATTTTCCTTATAATCACCGGTATAAAACTTCTGGGGAATAAAGAACACGATATCGAGATAGAGAAAAATGTCATAGTAAAACTTTTTCGGGAGATCGTTCCTATAACGCCGGACTATGTCGATGGCAAATTCGCTCTTTTGAAGAACGGCGGTTTTTTTGCCACTCCGTTGCTTGTGGTTTTGATAGTTGTGGAGACCACGGATGTCGTTTTCGCGCTTGATTCTATCCCGGCGATACTCGCGATCACTTCGGATACGTTCATAGTATATACGTCTAATATTTTCGCCATCCTCGGGCTCAGGGCGCTTTATTTCGCTATAGCCGGCATGATGAAGATGTTCAGATTTTTGAATTACGGTCTGTCGCTTGTGCTCGTCTTTGTAGGCCTTAAGATGATGGTATCGCATTTCATCGAGATCCCAATAATGCTGTCGCTCGGCGTCATTACCGGTGTGCTCGCGCTGTCAATAATCGTGTCGCTTGCCTGGCCCGAAGAGAAAACAAAATAATATCCTGTTTATGCTATTTGGCGAAACGAGAAGTCCTGTCGTTCAGACGATTTCCTCATTCGGAGAAGTTTGTGTTCTTTCTACCGTGGATCCTCCTTCGCCTAACTATTTTATAGTATCTGGCTATGGCGGACAGGCTGCGCGAAATCCATGTCATGCCCGAATGTTTCTATCGGGCATCTATAACATTAAAGTCATCTGATTTCCATATTATAGATTCCCGCTAAATGCGTGCGGGAATGACATCAATACATCATCCCGCATGCTTTTGTGTCCGCTTGGCCTCACAATGCCACGTACGAAAGAACACAAACTTCTCCTAAAAAAAATATTCACTTCAGACCTTCTCGTTTCGCCAATTCAACCGAATGTGGATCATGTGCGAGGTAAATGAATGTGAACTCGTGAATGACAGTGGTGATTTGCGTTGAAGATGTCGTGCGGAAATCCGAGATGATATGCTAAAGTGTCAAGCTTCCCTGAACGAGATCTCTCTTTATTGGTTACAATAAAGGTTTCGAGGCGTCCTCGTTCTTTAACCCATAACCAGGAGGGAAGCATGACAGTACAAAT